>ENA-UOJA01000240-UOJA01000240.1-human-gut-metagenome-genome-assembly--contig:-C19-NODE-240-length-55912-cov-77.121041_pt1 | contig 55912 bp, 41 predicted proteins | sample MGYA00242337_ERZ723884 | MGnify/ENA metagenome assembly ERZ723884
TTATTGGTCCATTTATTGGTCCACTTATTGGTCCATTTATTGGTCCACTTATTGGGTCATTTTCAGGACGACACAGGACGCGCAATGCTTAATCTGCTGGCTACTAGTGTTTTAAGCATTTTCAGAGTTAGGAAAACACCAACTCTTAAAATAGTTAAATAGTTATCACACAGCGACTTACATGTCACGCAAAAAAGCCACTGCGAACTCGCGGAGACGCTTACCGCAAAAACGCTTACTAAACAAGGTTACGACGGAGCCACTCACTGAAGATAAGGTCACTGATATGTTTCTTACCGTCAGTTTCTGCTATAACTCCTAATTTCATCAAACTTCGGCAGGCCGTCTGGATGGAGCTTGACGAACCCAGAGTGTACTTTGACAGGAAAGCGTTGGAAGTAATGTTAGCCCCAGCAGAACCTTCCAATGCAAGTGCCTGAAGCAGACTTTTCTGCTTCTCGGAATAACGCGAAAACTGCTCATTGTAGGAAAAATGCTGCTGAGCGATGATTGCAGAGTAAATCGCCTGAAAATCATTCTCTCCTATTGTCTTTCCAGGCTCAGCCATCGCAAACGCTTCATTCATAAGCAGTTGAACATACCACGTAATTCCATTGAAATAATCATAACAAAGGTTAATCAACGCATCATCAATTTTCTTTCCTCTTCCGTATTTCCTAAACATCATTTGAGCAAAATCTCTATAAACGTCTCTGTCAATGACATCTATCGTCATCTGTACTGCGCTGTTATAGAATGGTTTCGCCGGAGAGGTAAACATATTTGTCATTGAATGCGTAATACTGCCAGTAAAGATAAAAATAATATTCCGGCATTTCTGCACCACCGTCCTCAGGTACGCCTCCATATTCGCCTCCTTGAAATCGCGAATCTTCTGAAACTCGTCAATTGCAATCACGCAAGGTCTCTTGCCTGAATCAAGAATCTGCATCAGTTCCTCAAGTGTCTTATCCGGATATGAAATATCCCCAACAATCGGTGAAAACGAAAGACTGTCAGTCAATTGACTGTACTCAATCTGTGGGCGCAACGACTTCAACCCCTGAAGAAGCTTGTCCTTTATTCCGAAATATTCACTTTTGCTAAAAATCTCATTTGCAAAGATCGCCACCATTTCCTTCAAATTATTCGCAGCATAGATATCAATCAGAAAAGTATTGAAAACGTCGCTGATTTCTTTCTGCGCGAAACAATGTCGGATCAAACCAGTCTTGCCGAGCCTACGTCGTGCAAACAACGCCACATTCCTTCCATTGAGTATGTGCTTGCAAAGCTGAGCTGTCTCTTCCGTTCTATCACAGAAATACTCTTCTCTGACATACGGGGTTATGACAAACGGATTTCTGAAAAAGTTTTCCATTATTATGCAATTTTACATTACGTCTTTTTACATTATGCAAAATTACATAATTTTTGAACAAATGCAAGAATGCCCAATAAAATTAAAACAGACAATGACCGCAACTAAATCACTATGCAAATTTTATGGCGGTCAATTCTTTCGCAAAATGATTCACTCCTTTCTGAATCTTATCAATAGTCCTTCTGCTCGGCTTGCGTCTGCCATGCAGATAGTGACCGAGTTGTGCTTGACTGACACCTGTAAGTTTTTCCAGACCAGCAAGAGAGAATATCCCGGCATATTCCGCCAGAAAACTTGCAGTGTCATAGTAAAACTCAAATTCTGCTTCAGTGAATGGCATTCCTTTAGTGGCATAATATGCTTTCATTTCCTCGTATGCAGCACAAAAATCCTCAATGGCGGCCTCCACTGTAACACCCTCACCGATACACCCGTAATCAAGAGGAGAATCGTCCATATATGCAGAATAGCCAGACTCAGCTTTTTCGACAAATACTTTCACTTTAATTTCATCCATATCTTTTATAAGAATTGACAATCTAATTCCCGCATCCCTCAAAATCTTTTTCAATGTCCCAGTTGCAACTTCACGACTTTTATGGTTACTCGTCATAAAAGTCTTTCCAGTTATAGGACTAAACCATAAAGGGTGTCCACACTACTGAAGGCAAAGGGTGACATCTGCATACAAATATATGGTATTTGTTGACAATCGCAAAATAACTTTCAACTTCTTTTCGATAATTGTTGAACAATGTACTATATTTGCGGAAGCAAGTTATGTTAAAGCACAATCGGACAATCATTCATGTGGAGGTCAAGGACACCCATGAACACTTTTACTTTGGGTCAGTTGCAGCAATGTACGAAGACTCCAGAGTAAAGAACCTGTTGAAAATCAAGTACCAGACATTCAGGACAAAGCGCATTTCTGAAGAGAAGCCGTTCGAAAACGAGTTCGTGATCGTGCGGAAGGGCAACCTGAACACCATCGACCATAGCCGGTCCATTTAGAATATATTGGGAAAAACTCGCTGACTTCGCGGTCCGGCCAGGACGAAGAATCCGATTCTCACGACCAAGAATCTGATTTACGCGGAAAAAGTACATTCGTACAAGAAAATCTACACCACGTCACTTTCCGGAGAGATCCGTGACATTGACCAGAGATCACAACAGTGTGATGGCGTTGATGTTGCGGCCGCAGTCGGATCCTTCGCGGCGGGCGGAGAAGAAGTCGGTGTCGTTGTAGGTACAGATGCCACAGACTTGGATGTTGGACTCTGCCACTCCGCATTCCAGAAGCGTGATGCGGCAGACTTCGAAAAGGTCGATATGATGGCCGCCTTCGAGACTGCCCTCAGTACGCGGACCGCGGAACGACCAGATTTTATCCACCGGGAAACCTGACGCCTTGAAAAGCTGCGCCACATCCTCGCCTACCTGGAAATTGTCAATACAGATACCCGGGCCGATGACGGCACGCATATCCGAAGGCTTTGCACCATAATTCTTTATCATTGCCAGAACCGTCTGAGCAGCTATCTTGTTGATAGTTCCACGCCAGCCGCTATGGGCAGCCCCGACACACCGTGACACAGGATCATACAGCAACACCGGAATACAGTCCGCCGTGCGCACACCTATAGCCACATTCTTCAGATTGGTCACCAAGGCATCCACACCCTCCAGTTCCTCTCTGGAATAATCAGGCCTGTCGATGACAGCCACATTGGCAGAATGAGTCTGATGCGGCTGTATCACCGGATACGGAAGTTCCGAGTCTCGCCTTGTCGTAAATGCCTCTACACCCTCTCCCAAATTATATTTTAGCAAATCCATAAATACCTCACAATCAAACAAATACGCACAGCATCAGAGCTGCACTTCTATCTTCGCCACGAAAACGGCCGGACCCTGGAGCCACACATTATCTGCCGTAAAAGGCAATGTTTCATTTCCCTGAAAATCAGTTTTCTCCAAACACGAAGCCCCATCCAAACGCGGAACGAAATCCACCCTCAAATCCGCTATTCTGGCATGAACGCGCGCAGAAACCTCCACGGGACCAGAACTCATGCCGCATCCGCCAAGAACACCGCGAATCCAGGAAGCCATCGACGATGCCACTATACCGGTACCACAGGCAAGTGTCTCATCCTCAACACCTTTCTCGTAAGTCCTCACGTCGATATCCAGATTTCCGTCAGGCAGAAAATCATTGACACGGACAAAATTCACATTGACACCCTGAGGCGCAAACCTCGTATCATAGCGCAGACTCCTGCCTGTTCCAACTACGTCACACTCTCCGACATTCTCCACGAAATGCACGAGATGCCGCGTGCCCGTATCGAGAAAAACATCCGGAAACATGGCATCTGCCTTATTTTCATAAAGAGCAGCACCCTGGACATCCTTCATCTTCAGACGCACAACTCTCGGCTCCGCAGAAAATACCTCCACAGTATTTTCAAGCTCCGCAACATGCTGACCGTCAGGCGCTTCGAACACGAAACTTCCATAGCCCAAGTCAGCAGCAAACGCCACGATACAACGCCCTCCGTTGCCGCACATCATTCCGCCCGAGCCATCAGAGTTATAATACCGCATCCGGAAATCCGCATCCGAACTCCGCTCAAGCACCATCACTCCATCCGCCCCGATACCGGTATGACGCTCGCACAGCCGCGCAATCTGCCCTGCAGAAAGGTCAATGTCAATGTCCCTTCCGTCAGCAATCAGAAAATCATTCCCCGCTCCGTGATATTTATAGAAAGTCATCATCTCAACAAATCTTCCAGCTCCACAGAAGCATCTGTCTTGCCGTCCCTATATTTCACAATTACAGGAGTATAGAGACTTATCCCCGCTTCAGCACCAGGTCCTTTGGTAACCGGTCGGCTTCCGGCCACCACCACTGCTCCGGCTGGAACAGTAAGTCTTCCCGACTCATCAGGACGTATAAATCCGCCATTCACGGCATCATAAAGCGCTGTGGACCTGTTGATTATAACACCAGAGCCGAGCACTGCGCCCTCTTTTATCAACACGCCCTCATACACCCCGCAATTACCGCCGATGAAGACATTGTCCTCGACGATTACCGGCATTGCACCGACAGGCTCCAGCACCCCTCCGATCTGGGCGGCGGCAGCGATATGCACATTTTTGCCGACCTGCGCACAGGACCCTACAAGAGCGTGGGAATCAATCATTGAACCGGCATCGACATAGGCGCCGATATTCACATAAGCGGGCGGCATCATGATTACCGAAGGAGCGAGATAAGCACCTCGGCGCACAGAACTGCCACCAGGCACAATACGAACCTTGTCCTCGACTGAAAATTTCCTTACCGGAATAGTATCCTTGTCAATGAAAGAGAACTCCCCTTCCGACATATCTGCGAGCTTACCCAGACGGAACCCACTGAGAATCACTTCCTTAATCCAGGAATTGACTATCCATTCCCCGTCTTTTTTCTCTGCAACCCTGATTTTTCCGCTTTCCAAATCAGCGCAGACCTGCAGAAAACGCTCCATTTCATTTTCCATATTCTCTCTTTATAAATAAGGTAACTCTTACAGAAGTCCCAGTCCCGACATGACTTCCTTCAACAATTTCTCCGTACTCCCTACAGCAGGCGTGAGCGGAAGACGCATCTCATCCTCACAGAGCCCCAAGAGTTTCAGGGCAGCCTTGGCCGGAATCGGATTGCTCTCCACAAACAGCGCGTTGTAAAGAGGCATCAGCCTATCATTCAAACAGATAGCCTTCTGCAGATCACCAGCGAAAACAGCATCCACCAACTCCTTCATCATCTTAGGAGCCACATTTGAAGCCACACTGATGACACCGTCGATTCCACTCGCCATCAGAGGCAGAGTCTGGTCATCATTGCCGCTCAGAACCGTGAAACCGTCCGGAGCCTGCCTCTTGATATCCACGATCTGGGCCACATCCCCGGACGCCTCCTTGACAGCCACAACATTCGGCACATCATTAGCCAGCCTCAACGTCGTCTCCGCCTTCATATTGGTTCCGGTACGGCCAGGGACATTGTACAGGATCACATTCCGGTCAGTTTCCTGAGCAACCGCCTTGAAATATTGATACAGACCTTCTTGCGTAGGCTTATTGTAGAACGGGACCACCACCAGGTACGCCTGCACGTCCAAAGAATCCAGCAGACGCATATTGCGGACAGTTCCTGTCAATGAATTGGAACCCACGCCGGCCACCATAGGAACCCCTGGCGCCATCTCACGTGTAATCTGCACCAGACGCACCTTCTCGTCATCACTCAGACAAGGAGTCTCAGCAGTCGAACCGAGCGGCACGAGAAAATCCACACCGGCCTCAATCTGGCGGGCCACAGTAGCGCGATAAGCATTCTCATCGACTTTTCCATTCTTGAACGGAGTCACCAATGCCGTTCCCAAACCCTTGAATTTCATTGACATATAAATTATAAGGTAAAACTTCCACCGATAAACAGTTCACGGAACTCATAGACATTACGCTGCCTGCCGGCATCCTTCGCCAAATCGTCAGCCATACCTGCCGCCAACACGGCCCCTTCCGCAAATCCCTGACGCGAGAAAGCCTCGTGCTCGAGAGTAATCCTGTCGCAGCCACCCTCGAAGCCGACAGTATGTATGCCGGCAAGTTCGCCGACCCTTACGGACGCGACATCCGTCTTCACGCCCATATTCAGGTCAATGTCACGAGCCAATGTCTTGGCAGTTCCGCTCGGCGCATCTATCTTATGGCAATGATGTTTCTCCACTATATACGGGGCATAGCCGCCAGACTTTGCAAGAAGCTTGGAAACCAAGTCCACAGCAGCAGAAAAGACATTGACACCGACCGAAAAATTGGAAGCCCAAATGAGAGGCGTACCGCATTTCTCGAAATAGGCAAACACCTCATCTGCAATATCATACCATCCCGTCGTACCTACCACCGCAGCCTTGAAATTCTCCGCGATGAATTTGTAATTTGCCCTGAACGCCTCTGGCACGGTAAAGTCGATGCAGACACTGTCTGATGCCACAGTCTTGTCAGCAGACGTTATATCTTCCGACACGCCCGAGCACTCTATATTCCTGCTCTTCAGCACTGACTCCACCATTTTTCCCATGCGGCCGTAGCCACTGATAAAAACCTTCATATCTTATCCTGATTTTTCTATCCAAACAATTTTGAATGCAGACGTCCTGCCGCTTCTTCTGCGTATTTCCTGTCTATCACCACGCTCGTGCTCAGAAGTGACGGACTCTGTACAGACATATAGACATGGCAGCCGTCAAGCGCCTCCATAACATCTTCATACACACCCGGTTGGGACACCACATTACGCCCCACGACCGAAATCTCGGCCTTGTCCCTGTAAACCATCACACAGAAACGGTTCCGCAGTGAAGAGAGCAGTTCCTCAAATCCGGGCTGGCCTGATTCCAATGTAAGCCCCACCTTGGACTCTGAGGAAGACACCAGAACGGTCTTTACCGGATAGTCCGCAATGCAGCTGAAAACACCGGCCAGCATTGACGAAACCCCGACGATATTCCTGGAGGTAATCTCGAGAAAGTCAATGTCTTCCTTGACCGCAATGGTCTTAGGGCCGCAGGCTGTCTGCTCGTAAGTCACCACAGAACCCGGCGAATCAGGCTTCAACGAATCCAGCACATAGACCGGAATATTCTTCTTTCTCGCCGGCTCGATAGTCAGCGGATGAAGCACCCTCGCGCCCAAAAACGCCATTTCAGACGCTTCCTCGTAGGAAATCTTTTCCACGCGCGCGGTAACATCCACCTTTCTCGGGTCAGCTGTACGAATACCGTCCACATCGGTCCATATCTCCACACGCTCAGCATCCAGAGCCATACCGAGGATCGCCGCCGTGTAATCGGAGCCCTCGAAGCCCAGAACCGAAGGGGCGCCCTCCACAGAAGAAGCTATAAAGCCCTGAGTGAGAACTACATCCACACCTTTCGCAGCTTCCGGGACAATGCGTCTGACACCTGCCTGAGTCGCTTCCAAATCCGGCACCGCAGACATATATTGACAGTCGGTAACGATCATTTTACGGGCATCCACCCAGCCGCATCTCAGTCCGTTCACGTTCAATGCCGCAGAAACTATCTTAGAAGAGAGTAGCTCGCCTGTCGAGACGATACGGGCATAACTTCTTGGAGAAAGCTCTCCGACACAGCAGACTCCGTGCACGAAATCGCTCAGCGAATCGCAGATGGCATTCAGGTCGCCAAGACATTGACCTAAAACTTTTTCATCCGCCGACAGCAGTTCAGTCGCGAGGGACAGATGCCTTTCACGCAGCGGCGCCAAGAGTTTTTCCGCTTTTTCAGCGCATTGAGTCTCAGCGACTTCCGCTATATTGCAGAGCACTCTGGTAACCTGCGACAATGCTGACACGACCACGAGCGGCTTGTCCGCCATCCTTCCGCGGACTATTTCCGTAACACGCAGAATCGCATCCCTGTCCTTCACCGACGTTCCGCCGAATTTCATTACTATCATACTACAATCCTCCTGAGAAGCTGTTTTGAAAATGACCTCTAATTTACAACAATTTCATCAGTAAACAGCCAAGCGTGCAGCGGAAGATTTCTGCGGAACGCCTTGAAACGCACATAACGCGCTGATACATTGACAACACAGGACAATGTCTCATAACACATATCCGACGTGTCCGCCGGCAGCTGGCTGTAGTTTACGCTCGCCAAAGTATAATTTTCCCCGTCATCGGAAACATAGACTTCCACACGCTCCGGGACCGCCACATGATTGTTCCTCTGAGCCATGAATGTAGCTCCCACATAGTGCAGAGGCTGTTTTTCTTCCAAGTCAATGATGATGTCCATATCTCTGATGAAGCCCAGCCAGCGGTCATCTCCATAAGACCATCCGCCACGCAGACCGTCATTGACGGAAACATCGCCGCTCGCCCTGTATTTCTCGGCATACGGAGTCAGTATCTGCACAGGTTTTCCGACAGCCAGATGCTGCAGCGGCTCGCGGGACTCCATCCTCGTACCGAATTCCTTGTCTATATCGAACGGATTATAGCCCATTCTCTTCAACTCGGCGCAGAAACGCGATGCCCTCTCCTTGAAATTCTCATAGTTCTTGTCCTCTTTCCTGCTCCAGCCCGTTTCAGCAACTGCCAACGCTCTCGGATAGAGCATATACTCCAGATGCTCCGCGGTAGGAATGTACTCAGTCCACGCATTACCCTGAACACCAAGCAGATGCGGGCTGTCCACGTCCGCATCATAAGAATATGCCTTGGCAAGAGAAATATATCCGCCTATAGCTTCAGGCTGATAGATCGGCGCGTCCTGGGTGTAATCCAGATAGTACCAGGTATTAGGCGACATTATGACATCGTGGCCCTGCTTGATCGCGTTCTCGCCGTGCGAAGAACCACGCCAGGACATCACCACGGCATTGTCCGAAAGACCGCCTTCCATGATTTCATCCCAACCTACCATCTTGCGGCCGTGGGACTCCACGATCTTCTCGACCTTCCGCGTAACCCAGCTCTGCAACTGAGCCACATCTGCCAGACCGTTTTCCGCCATAATCTTCTGACAATGAGGGCATTTCTTCCAAGCAGTCCTCGAAGCCTCATCTCCACCTATATGTATATATTCGGAAGGGAACAATTCCACCAGCTCCGCCATAACATCCTCGATGAAGTCGAAAAGATACTCGCTGCCCGGGCACATGTCAGAATTCATCACCCTTTCCCCATTTTCATCCACACAGGCAAGTTCAGGATAGGCCTCCAGCACTTCCCTGCTATGTCCCGGAATCTCGAACTCCGGAACTATATCTATATGACGCTCAGCAGCATAGGCCACCAATTCGCGCACGTCATTCTTCGTATAATAGCCGCCGGAAGCCATCGGACTTCCCTCCTCGGAATAAAAGCATCCAAGTTCACGCCACTGTTTCCAAGTACCGCCGATACGCCATGCCGCCTTTTTCGTAAGCATCGGCCTGGAATCTATCTGGATTCTCCATCCTGCATCATCCATCAGATGAAGATGAAGCTTGTCCATCTTCAGCAGCGCCATCGCATCTATCTGTTTCTCAATAAATTGCCTGTCACGGAAGTTTCTCGACACATCTATCATCAGACCCCTGTACGGAAATCTCGGCCAGTCGTAAACCGCGCAGCACTGCAGTTCGTCGCCACTCGCCTTCATCTGCCTCAACGTCTGCAACGCATAAAAAGCGCCCTTCGGCGCGAGGGCTTTTATGTCAATGCCCTTCTTCCCTATCGTCAATGAATAGGCTGCATCCCGACAGTCCTCACGGATGGAGGCATCTGCATTGACCTTCTTCACGAAATTCCTGTCGCCCAATGTGATGACGATGTCTCCTTTTTCCGACAATGCCCATCCGAGTTCATCCTTCGCATAGTCCTTAAGAGCATCCACGCCTTCACAGTCTGATTTGCAGACTACTTTCAGTGTCGGGTTTTGCTGAAGTGTACAGGTCCCCTCCATCTCGGTCACGGATACCGGAAGCGGCACCACCGCACGCGGGGAAATGGCCGCGGCCAATGTTACAAACAATGTGGTAATAAGCTGTATCATAATTCGTTATATAAAATATTCTTCAATAGAGTCTCATACTGGGACTGAGCCTTTTCCAAGTCGCTCAGCAATACATATTCCCTCGGGGTATGGGCCACGAAAATGGAGCCGGGACCGCAAAGCGAACGGTGAGTGAACTTGTTCATCCTCGGCGTGTCGCTTCCGAATGCCACAGGCTTGGTCCCTATGCCGTCGAAAGTCGTGTAGCGCATCGGAGTATCTCCGCCAAACGCCTCTATGTCAATGTCTTCCGACCGCATCTGTTCCATCACTTCCTGCACCATGACATCTGACGCGAAGGTGGTACGGAAATACAGGCGGAAAGAAAGTTCCGGACTGAGGATATTCTGAGGATTGTCAGAAGAGAGCTTGCCGATATTCCAAGTCGTCTGACCAAGCACCTCGTCTTCCGGAAAGTCTATGCCGCGCAACTTCTCCACAAACTCCACGAATGTATCCACAGCGCTATGTCCGAGTTCCGGATAACCTGAATGACAGGCTTTTCCGCGAATCGTGACCGAATATGACTTGGTTCCTTTGGATGCGGAGACCATAAGATTGTCAGTCGGTTCTCCCACTATCAGATATTCGCTCCCGGGGCAGTCCCTGTCGAACGCTTTAGCTCCGAACGAGCCTGTTTCTTCACCTGAGAGAAGAAGAAGTCCAAAATCAGTTTCTCCAGACGTGGATTCTGATGCCAGACTGCTGCAGGCGGACCACATTGAAAAGAACTGTCCCTTGGCGTCGCAGCTGCCGCGTCCGGTTATGAGCAGGTCATCCTGTTCTGTCATTTTGCCGTCCGGAAGGGTTTCTCCTGCATTGATTTTCCTGAACTGGGGCGCGAAATACGGCGGCACGGTGTCCAGATGCGAACAAAGCACGACCTTCGGAAGACGGGATGTCATCCCTGCATTGTCCCAGCGGAAGAGCAGATTCAATGTCCCGTCCCCCACTTCGTAACGGGTACAGGTGCACTTCGGATCAATCTCCGGGAACCGCCGCTCCAGAAATTCGGCCAGCCGCCTTTCCTGTCCGCTTGTGGATTCTATGTCCAGTATTTCCTTGAATAAGTCCAGATTCATATTCCTAAACGTATCGGACCCGCAAAACCGCTTGCGGGTCCATAGTTATGCAAAATTAGCAAATTCGCTCCAATTCCAAGTAACAATAAAGGAGAGCGGCCAAAAACTGATTTCGGCAACTCTCCAGTTTACATCATTTTCAGACGATCAGCTAATCCATATATCTGACCGGATTGCTGCGGCCTGCAAACACCCACAGCGCATCTGCGGCAGCGACTGGATTTTCACGTATTTTTTCGCCTTCAAATTCGAATTTTCCGGGAACTTCCTTTGATGCCGACCAACTCTTAGGTCTGTATATTCCGACAACTCGTCCGTCAGCAACTGCTATCACGTAGTCCACGTCTTCTGCTCTTTTCTTGGACAGGCGCCAATATTTTCTCGCGCACTCGTAGGTAGAGCCTCTTCCGTCGGGAGCATGACGCTCCTGGTAATTTTTGGAAATATTAACAGCCAAGAGTTTCTTGCCGAACAGAAACGTACCCTGGAAAATAGGATGATTTGCTGGCATAGTTATTAAGATTTATTGTTTTAGCACCGCTCCTCAAGGCAGGCGGAAAGTGCCTGAACCATTCTCCGATGATTCTTTAGCAAGATATGAAGAAATATTGATAAATCGTTAAAAAATATGTTTAAATTTTCAATGTGAACCAATATGAACTTGACACGGACTTGCAAATAACCGAACTTTGCATGAAGAATAGAACGAACAGCTGGCACGGCTGTCCTTAAAACTGATATGAACAGGGCCCCGACAATACGGGGAAACGGGGGAAACATGGCAGAGACAAAGATACCGGAACTGAACTACCTGCTCAAGAAAGTGGAGCAGCGTTACGGAAGAAGAATTTCCACATCGACAGACTTCGAGGCATTGTCGGTGGTCATTGACCATAAGACAGGAGAACTTGTAAGCGCATCTACGCTGAAAAGGCTCTGGGGCTATGTGTCGATGAGACCGACTCCGAGGATATCAACATTGGACATTCTTTCAAGATATTTAGGCACGAGGGATTTCCAGACATTCTGCAAGAATCTGAAGAACTCGTCCGCTTACCAGTCCACTTTTTTCTCCAGTTACACTTTATATTCAGAAGATCTGAAAAAAGGCCAGACTGTCATCATCAAATGGAATCCGGACAGAGTGGTCACACTCGAATATCTCGGAAACGACGAATTCGTGGTAAAGAAGTCATTGAACTCACAACTTATTGAGAATGACCGATTTGCCATCAACGCCATCATAAAGGACTATCCGTTGCTCATACCTAAGATCATAAGGGACGCGGACTACACTCCTTCCTATATTGCCGGCACAGTGGACGGCATCACCGAAATTACAGTAATCTGACGATACGGTCAGTGGCGTCATTGAACGTGCGCGCCTTGTAACGATAGTCACTGCAGACGTAGATTATCATTGACACGACCACTGCAATGACTGCAAATGCCGCGAGGCTCAGCCACAATGTGGTCCGGCACTCGAGAGCGCGGCGTACTTCTGCCATATCGGAGTAGCGATCGTCAGGATTGTCCTTCGTACATCTGGCTGCGACACGGGCATAGTTTCCCGGAAGTTCCTGCAGCACCTTCCCGAATGAATACACATCTGTCCTGCAGTCGATTTTTCCGCCGGAAAGAAGTTCCGGGGCCGCATACGCCTGTGTACCGGCATGAAATTTCAGAAGCGCATAATCGTCCGAGTCTGAGAGGCCGAAGTCTATCAGCTTGACATTCTGCCCGTTATGAGTTATAAGAATATTTTCCGGCTTGAGATCCTTGTGTATTACCTGCTTGCTGTGGATATATTCCAGAACGTCACAAAGCTGGGAGACGATTTTCCGGGAGAGTTTCTTGTCCGATATCGGGAGCATTGACCTGAGCGGCTCGCCGTCTATCCACTGCATGATTATGCAATGTCCGAGTTCCGGATAATGCTTGTAACCGTATGTCCTGCAGATATTGGGGTGTTCGAGTTCATAGCCGAGCGAAAACTCTTTCCGGAGCAGGTCCTCATAGACGGGAACGTTTCTGTACTGCGGCTTCAGAGCCTTGAGAATCAGAAACTTGCCTTCCTCGCGACAACGCCAGAGTTCTGAATATCCGACTTCAGACGAGGCCAACAGGCGCAAATCCTCGGGCGCGGAAGACACTGGCATAGTTTCTTCCGGTTCATCTGTAAAAAAGGCTGACGGACAATTCATATTGCTCATAAACACTCGCTAAAGGGATGTAAATATAATAAAAATTTCATTAGATTTGTACCGCAATGATGAAGATGACGAAACTTGCGGCGACGGTATTGTGCATCTGCATTTCCTGCACTGCGCGAAACTCCGGGCCGGACAGAGAAAAGGGCGAAACACCCTCCGTAAAACTCGAAAACACATACGACAGCAGCACTTACTGTTTCAATGGGACGAGCATTGTCTCAAAGGACGGGAAGTGGGGGCTCTGTGACACTCTCGGAAACGTCATCCTCCCCGCAAGATACGACAAGATGGAATTCGTCAGCGACGATATGGCAGTGGCCAACGAGGGCGAATTGTTCTATCTCATTGACACTAAAGGCAATATAATGGCGGAAGCACTGCACAGTGGCGGGCTGACTTCGGAGGAGATTTCTCTCTGGGCCGAAAAGGTCAATGAAAGGATCCGGAAAGAGTGGGACGAAATACTCGACAAATATGAAAAACTGGAGACGTTGTGCTCCGACAGAAAGAGTTCCCGGAAGGCGGTAAAGTCTGCCTCCAAGGAGCTTGAGGAACTGCTTGACGCTGCGACAGGGTCGATGAACCGTGCCCAAAGAGCCAGGTTCGAAATGTTGCGTAACAATTTTAGTAAAAATTGAGTACCTTTGTAGTTTGCGGGTCTGCCGCAGGCCTTACAAGGCTGAGCCGTGAAAACGGACGATAGTATATATTGCATGTTACGTAGTTCTTTCAGATATATCTCACTTGCCGTCGGCATCTCGCTGATGTGCCTGAGTGTAATTTCCGCACCGGCACAGAATATCGGCAAAATCAGGAAGGACTACTCGTACATCTGTTCGGAAGCGTCAGAAAAGACGGCGGAAAAGGCGGACAGCGCTGCTCTTTCAGGGCTGTCGGACAAGATAGCCGAAATCGCAGGTTTCTCCGGAATGCAGACCGGACACAAGAGGGAAATCATGCGGAGCTATCTCTCCGAAATCGAAAAATCCAGTGAAATAATCTACCGGGAAAATACCACGGCATTCAGGTACATACGCAGGGATGCAGTCAGCAGTCTGTTCGACGGCAGGAAGGCCAAGGTCAATGAAATGCTCAGCATCGCAGACAAGGCAGCAGGAAGCAGACAGGTCGATGTTGCCCTGAGGTATTGGAACTGGGCGTCCACATTGCTGAAAAGCATTCCTCCTCTGGACGAAAAGACGATAACTTCGACTGAAAAGAAGAAGGACAAGCTCCTGGACGGGCTTCATGTAAAGTATTCTACACCTGACAGATACGCCGGAGATGTCATTGAACTGGATTTCAGCAGCGACGGACAGCCCGTACAGTCTGTGGATTACAGTTTCTTCGACGGCAAGAAGTGGAGCGGCATTCTTTCGGCCAAGGACGGAAAGGGATTTGCAAGGATTTCTTCTGCTTCTCCTGTTTCCGAATATCGTGTAAGATACGAGATACGGGCCGAACACCTGCAGCATATCTATCGGGACATCAAGCAGTTGGATGCGATTTTCAAAGTGCCGGAGAAGCCTGTGCAGAACGCTGCTTGCGGGACTCAGTCCGAGGCTCCGCAGAACACCGTGCAGAAAATCGACTTCTCGGATGTCAAGCGCAAAATCCTGGATGTGATAGCTAGCCAAGAGCGCAAGGATGTGAACAGCCTCGTGCTCGAACTGAGCCCGGTGGCCGGTTCCGCAGAATATGAAGCCATCATTGAAAATATATGCAACGCCATAAATGACAGGGCTACTGACGGTATCGACTCGCTTTTCACGAGCGAGGGTCTGGACATTTTCCATAAACTGATTTCCTATGGCAATGCCCGTGTACTGAACCGTCCGGCACCTCTTTTCTACAGTCTCGGCGAGAACATTTATGCAAGGAACATCCCGATGGTGTTCTCCTTCCCGAGAAATGACAGGGAATTCGTGGAGAATGTCGTGTTCACGTTCGACAAGGACGGCAAAATCTCAGACGTGTCATTTGCATTGGCCCGGAAAAGTGCGGAAGACATCGCTTCCCACACGAACTGGCCTGAGGAGGCGCGCATTATCCTGATGAATTTCCTGGAAAGCTACAAGACAGCATATGCCCTGAAACGTCTGGACTATATCAGTTCCATCTTCGATGAGGATGCGCTGATCATAACCGGAAGGGTGCTGAAGCCGGCCGGAAAGGTCAATAAATTCGGCGCAGGGAAATATGTGTCGTTCACCAAACAGAGCAAGAGCGAATATATCAAACGTCTTTCCGATGTGTTCCGCTCGCAGGAGTTCATAAACATCCAGTTCACGGACTGCGATGTCACCAAATTAGGAAAGGCTCCCGGTCTGTACGGCATAAGACTGAGGCAGGAATACTTCTCGTCATCATATTCGGATACCGGTTACCTGTTCATCCTCGTGGATCTCCACAATCCTGACACTCCGGTCATCCATGTCCGCACATGGCAGGAGGAGCCGGACAAGTATTTCGGCATTATCGGCCCTTATGATTTCTGATTATGGACAGATGGGCTGATTACATTTACAGGACATTGACCATCATTGTTCTGATTTTCTCCGGGGCTGTGACCACCTCGGCCAAGAGCACTGATGATGATTTCAAGATCGAGTCTTTCAGGGCTCTGGAGACCGACCTGGATGCCAGGCTGTACGCCAAGACCGATGAGAACGGGAGGAAGGCGGCATTGATCAAGATCGTGACCAAAGAGAAGGGGTTCAGTTTCGATGTCGGCGTGATGGGGATCGTGGACTGCCAGCAGGAAATCGGCGAGATCTGGCTCTATGTGCCTGATGGGATACGCAGAATAACCATCAAGCATCCGTCTTTCGGCATTATCCGGGATTATGAGTTCAATGTCCCGATACGTTCCGCCTGCGTGTATGAGATTCTTCTGAACACGCCGGAGCGGGAAGTCAGTCCGAGCATCCGTTTCATAGAAAAACTTGTCGCCCGCCAGGATTCGTCATTGATAAACCTTGATTCCGCGACATTGGCAAGAATCAGGACTGAAAGTCTTGCCTCCATCAGGAAAAGGGTGAGGAAACACGTCTGCGAAAATCATATAATGTTTGTTGCGGGCCTTCTGCCCGATGTTTCGGAAGGTCTGATGTTCGGCCAGACATTCAGGAGAAAGGGCGCGTCAATGGGTGCCGGCTGGTTCCTGAAACTGCGTTCTGATTTCGGTTTCAATACCGGGTATGACTACAAATGTTCGAGCGACGGCGCTGCAGGAGACGGGCAGTTCTGGGCCAAGGAGAACGGAAAGGCCTGGCATTCAAGGCAATGCTTCACTATCGGAGGAATGTGGCGATGCAACAAATGGCTGGATGTGTATTCTGGCACGGGATTGGGAGTGAAGACCCTGGTTTGGGAAGACGTTGACAGCCGAAGGGCATTGGTCACCGACTACTCTTGTCGCGGCCTGGAGATGGATCTTGGAGCGTTGTTCTCCTTCGGGAAATTCTCTTTCGGAGCAGGCGTCTCCACCACGCGGTTCAAATACGTGGATTTCGAGGCAAGCGTCGGCATCCGGTTTTAGGAAAATATGTATATTAGCAAGATAGATTTTAATTTTTAAAGATGATGAGACTTAAAAGCATTTTATTTTCAGTTCTGATCGCAGCAGGTCTAAGCAGCTGTATGAAAAGCTCTTTCGAGCAGTCTTACACCGACATCTGCACCTTTGAATACAGAGACACTTCCCAATATTTCGTGAACGGGCTTTTCAACAAGTCCGATTTCGGAACCGGGAACAGCAACGCCCTCACATTATGCGGGAAACGCCATGAGGAATCCGGAGAGTTCAGAGGAGGAATGATGGTGGGCATCCGCAGGGACAGCACCTACCGTGAAGGTTATATTCCGAAGAATCTCTGGGTTGTGGCTGACAGCGTGGGCGGTGCGGCCCTGTCCAAAGGATACGGCATTTTCTATGACAGCCAGGTAGCTATGCCGGACCACGAGGTGGTATTCAACCTCCGTTCCATCGGCACCTGCTCGTTGAACGGGCTTTGCGTGGCAAACACGAACTACACTGTCAATGCCGCAAAATACGGATTTTCAGGATTCCCGAAGTTCCAGGAGGGAGACTATCTGAAGTTTACTGTCAATGCGATAAAGGGTGATGCCAAGACGGGAAGCGCCAGCATTGACCTCGTCAAATATGACAAATCCGGACTGACAGTGCAGATCGGCTGGAAGGCGATGGAGATCAAGAACGCGCTGCCTTTCGACTACCTGGATTTCGAACTCCAGACCAATCGCGCGGACCTTCCGCTGTATTGCTGCATCGACAATATGGTTGCAAGTGTGTCAGTTAAACAATAATGGATATGAAATCTAATCAATATTACAAGAACGAAGCGCTCTCGGCATTGAGGGGAAACTGGGCCAACGCATTGGTTGCCACCATTATATTCATTGCATTGGCGCTGTTCTTCAGTTCAAATGACGCTATCAATTCCTATTATCAGCGCGTTGTCATAAATCCGTTCATCGGCTATTCGCTTTCATTCGTTTCGCTGTTCGTGCTGCTGCCTCTGGCGGTGGGCTATTCAAACAGCATGAGGGTATTGCTCGAGACAGGCGACAACAGGCTGACCAACAACTCGTTCAGCCTCGGTTTCGGAAACTGGCTGCACGTGGTCTGGGGAATGATTCTGAGCACCATATACATCTTCTTGTGGACCTTGCTGCTGATTATCCCGGGAATCATCAAGTCATATTCCTACGCGCTTACGCCGTATATTCTCGTCGAGCATCCGGAAATGTCTGCCAATGAGGCGATCGAGGAGAGCATGAGGCTGATGGACGGTCACAAATTCGACCTGTTCTATCTTCAGCTTTCTTTCATCGGCTGGGCGATACTCAGCATCTTGTCTTTAGGTCTGGGTTTCTTCTGGCTCATTCCGTACCAGATGACCGCACAGGCAGCCTTCTACAGAGACATCAAGAATGGAGCAATGCAGGACAATGTTATAGAACCAGAAAGAGTATTGTAAGGGAATTTATCTGAGACCGTCAGGAATCCTCATCTTGAGGATGCGGTCGTTTTCATCTACGGACAGTATGAGATCTTCGCTCAGAGGCATCATCATCTGTCCGTTTTTCGTATCCACGTACAGACAAGGATTACCGGGAATATCCTCATAGTCAGTAATTTCGCCCACTTCCGAGTCATCGGCATCCACGAGGCGCCATCCGATGAGGGCGGAGAAGTCGCCATCCTCTTCCGAGCAGACGTCTTCGTAATTTTCGGCATCGGCATACACTGCCTGACCGGTGAGCTCTTCCGCGTCGTCAAACGTGTTTATATCGACCAGTTTGACCAATGCCTTGTCAGTGCCTTTAGGAACAATGGAAGAGATAAAAAAAGGAACCGGAAGTCCATCACAATAGATGAACACCGGTTCCTGAATGTCGATATCTTCGGGCAGAATGTCACGGAAACCCATAACGAGTTCACCGTCAGTACCATTGGATTTGATAATCCTCGCTACCTGTATCAGTTCTGCTCCTTCAGACATAATGCTGGAATTAAGCCTCCTGAGCTGGAGTTTCCTCTGCAGGTGCCTCAGCTGCTTCTTCAGCAGCCTTTGCAGCAGCGGCCTCTTCAGCTGCCTTTCTTGCAGCCTCTTCAGCCTCAGCTTTCTTCTTTGCGAGAGCTTCTGCTCTTGCCTCATTTACTTTTTCTTCAGCTGCAGCAGCTGCTTTGGCCTTCTCAGCGGCAGCCTTGTCAAGACCAAGTTTCTTAGCCTCGATCTTAGCATCTCTCTGAGCTTTCCAATCAGCGAATTTCTTGTCTGCCTGCTCCTGTGTGAGAGCGCCCTTTGCTACACCGCCATTGAGGTGTTTCTTAAGGAGGACTCCTTCATAAGAGAGGATACGACGAGCAACAAGTGTAGGTTCTGCACCAACATTAAGCCAAGCCAATGCTTTCTCACCATCGAGAACGATAGTAGCAGGGTTTGTGTTAGGGTTGTAAGAGCCGATCTGCTCGATGTAACGACCATCGCGTGGTGCGCGTGCGTCTGCCACTACAATGTGAAAGAATGCGAAATTCTTTTTACCGTGGCGCTGAAGACGAATTTTAACAGCCATTGTAAAGTCTGTTTTAAAAATTAATAAATAAACCTATGTATCCAACTCGTGGATAACGGATGCAAAATTAGACAATTTCGGGGACATTGCGAAGTTTTTTGAAAAAAATTCAAATAAAACGTGAAAAAATTTTGGAGTTTACCAAACAATGCCTATATTTGCAGTCCCAAAGTGAAAGAGAAACCTGATTCTCACACGAAATGCGGATGTGGTGAAATGGTAGACACGCTACTTTGAGGGGGTAGTGGGCGTTGGCCTGTGTGAGTTCGACTCTCACCATCCGCACGAAACGGAGCGACTGAATTTCAGTCGCTCCGTTTTTTTGTTTACACGTGACTGCAGAAGACAGGGGTCGCAGGAAGTTAGGTTTGTGTTATCGCAGTTCGAACCCCCTGGTCTTAAAGGTGAAATCACCGGCTAAACTGACAACATTAGCGCCCTGAACTGTCTTTAAGCTTTGCAACCTCCTCTAAAGACAAGCCGGTTATCTCACAAATGGTTTGGATAGGAAGATCATTCTGTACCATCTTAAGGATCATATCATATCGTCCTTTCTCGAACCCTTCCTCAAGCCCCTCAGCACGACCTTCTTCGCGTCCTTCCGCGCGTCCTTTCGCGAGTCCTTCTTCAAGACCGATCTCCTTGGCGTATTCAATCTGATTATGGGTGTCACGTGCTGTTGTCATGGCCTTTACGTAATTTTGTTTGTCAATATTGTCAAGGCTGGCGTACTCGGCGACGTCGAAGAGTCGGCTGAAGATCCTGTCCCGCAGCGCTGCCGGTCTTTCCAGGAGTTTCGACAGGTTCTTCAGGATGTAGAGCCACTTGTCGAAGTCGGTGGTCAATTCATCCACTTCCTTGCTGAACTTCTCGACCTCGATGAAGACGAACTTCAACTTGTCCGTCATCGTCTTGCCGGTGGTCGCCTCACGCAGCCAATACCTGTGCTCGATGAGGTCGTCATCCTCGTACCTGAAGTTCAGCACTCCGAGGAAATACACCCCGTCCAGTTCGTAGTTCCACTCCTTCTTGATGCCGGTCTCCTCATTCCTCTGCGCCTTCTTGCCCTGTTTCATGATCGGGAAGGAAGTGTAGTACAATGCCCTCTCGAAAAAGTGTTCCTGCGGCGCGTACTGCATTTCAACAAGGAAATCCTTCCCCTCCTTCGTTCTGCAAATCACATCGAACACTGCCTTCCGGTCATCCTCCATGATTCCCAACTGCTCTGCCGGAATATAGGTGATATCCTCAATCTCGTGTTCCGGAAAGATGACTTTCAGAAATTCAATGAGAATGTCTTTGTTCACTTCGCTGCCGAAGAGCCGTTTGAAAGACCAATCCACCATCGGATCGATGTACCTCGCCTTGATCTTTTCATCCATAAAGGTAAAGTTTTTATTTTATTTATCAAAAATTCCGGACAGCGGTCACAATCGCCGTGTCCACCAAGGCTACAATAATATGCAAAATTTTTCCGAAAAACTTGTAAAAAGACGCTTCCGGTGAAAATTTTTACGATTTTTAAATTTTAAAATTTGTTTTAAATCCCTTAATTTTTTGTCAATGGGGTGTCAGTGATGTAGTTATAACTTTAAGAGCAAAGGAGGAAAGCCCTGCGTGCTGGAATTACGCTGGCAGCGGCAAAAGCCCGCTTTGCTCAGGTGCTTCGCAATTCGCCGCGGGCTATGCCACTGCTCAGCCGTCCAACTGTTCGGCTGTCCATCGACACGAGGTTGCTCATCGACACGAGGCTGCCCGGCCCGGCATCTGTGATGCCTTGTTTAATCCTTCGGAGTTAATCCTTCGGACGATGCTTTTTCCGATTTGTTGTCCCGAAGGTCACAAATTACTGAGAAAGGTTTACTCAAAAGGCTCAGTTTGTCCGTAAAAAGAGGGTATTTTACGGATAAGTTACACAAAATCAACTACTTATCCGTAAAAAGGCGGGGTTTCACGGACAAAATCCATTCTGTGAGACAACGATTGTCAGGAATAGCAAAGGGGCTCACAAAAATTACTTCCTTTTTAGACTACAGAAAATCTACACATAATGCACAGGGTTTTCCCCCTGACCGTCAGCGGCTGCTCCAGCGGGTAAGGAACGGGAGAAGACTGCGCTGGAAGCGGGAAAAATCCTTCTGCGACGGAGCAGACCAGAACGCCTCGGCATACGCTGCTATCCTCGGATAGACCTGACGGTTCATCTTTTCCACAGTCGGTATCCACTCACCCCACATCTGACACCCTGCGCCTATCACCTTGCTCTTCAGTTCTTCCGGGAAGCAGTCAGGAACAGGAGAAAAGCTGTAGGCCTTCTCCAGAGAAATAGGTTTCCAGTTATATGTGGCCTGGACAGGATCGTATTCGGCGCTGTAGTCCAGATAGGTATATTCATTGAACGAATTCACTATGTCATTGCCGTGGCGGGCGGACTTGAGCATCAGCTCAGGCTTCCCTGACCAGAACTGCACGACAGCATCAGGCGAAAGCCCCACCGTGGTCTCTGCCGCTTCGTTCTGAAAATGATGCAGCTGGTCACCGGTTATGTCATTCCAGCCCATCATCCGACGTCCCTTGCTCTCGATATATGAGGCTATCTTATTGGTAAACCATACTTGCAGGCCGGCCGGAGAACCCAGATTGTTCTCAGCTATAAAATCCATTACCTGCCTGGAATTCTTCCACTCGTCATATCTCACCTCATCGCCGCCGATATGGATAACCTTGGACGGGAACAGGTCCATCACCTCATCCAGCACGTCCTCGAGAAAACCGAGGACACGCTCGTCAGCAGGATTGAAGACATTGTACTGCACGCCGAACTTGCACGGGACACGAATCTGCTTGCCTGCAGCACTCAGCCACGGATAGGCAGCCACGGCCGCAGCACTATGCCCGGGCATTTCTATCTCCGGCACGACCGTGATATGACGCGCCGCAGCATATTCGATGATTTCCTTTATCTGAGCCTGTGTGTAGAACCCCTCGTGAGACTTGCCGTCATACGTATTGTATTCATACCAGCCCACTTGCGTAGAATCTCTCCGCGCTCCCACTTCCGTAAGCAGAGGATATTTCCTGATCTCGATTCTCCAGCCCTGGTCATCTGTCAGGTGCCAATGGAACACATTCATTTTCAGGCGGGCCATATCATCTAAGAGCTGTTTGACAACTGCCATCCCCTTGAACGAACGTCCCTCATCAAGCATAAACGACCGCCAGCCGAGCTGCGGGGCATCCTCTATATTACATTCAGGTATGCTGACACCGTCCCCGTTTGCGGTCATGATCTGCGAAAGCGTCTGCAAAGCATAAAACGCCCCGGCAGCACCGCGGGAGCGGACCACCACACCGTCCCCAGAAACAGAGAGAGCATACGCCTCTTCATTCTGCAGACTGTCATCCTTCAGAATCCTGATGGCAGCTTTCTTCACACCTGTCTTTTTCAGGTCAATGCCCTTGTCCGCTGCCAACTGGTCAATGAAAAGCCCGACCTCGTTCTTGAACTGCGGAACAGCCCCGATGCTCAGCCTGCCTGAGGAAAGAATCAGATTTCCGCCGGTCACATCCACCTTCTGCGGATAAGGCAATATCGCAAGACCTTCATTGACAGCGGTTTCATCCAAAGCATCGTAGGTAAAATCATACTGTCTCAGATAGACTTTGTAGTCTTTTATCATTCCTGGGCAGCCAGATTCAGCTCGCGGAAGATAACGGAATCCCGTGACAGGGATATTGCTTTCCATTTCTATCACCAACTGATGAGGACACTTCTCCCCTGCCGCCGCACTCCAGAACGTACTTTCCTGAAGGTCAAACACTTTTTCTCCGGAATGGTTTCCGTCCTCGGAATCCTCACTGTCCACGAAACTGATTTTCCAGTTCTCACGTGACACAGGTTTTCCGTCAGGGCCTAAAATATCCAGTTCAGCAATCGCGGCCTTCTCTCCCTCATTCTGGAGCGACAGCATTTCCAGACAGAAATATCTTCCCTCTGCCGGCTTGTCGAACCGCACCTCCTGCCAGCCTCCTTCATGTGCGAAACTGCCTTCATGAACAGCTGTCTCGGATTTCAGGTCAATGACTTTTTTCGCTCCCTCCTTGCTGTCACCACTGCGCAGATCATCCAGGATAGGAGTCTCCAAGCCCTTGATTACCGGCTCTTTACAGCCCAAAAGATCGAGTACGTATATTTCATTCTTGCCTTCCTTGAGCCAGCATCCCGGAACGAACAATGTCTGCTGCGGACCTATCTGCCAGAAACGTCCGATTTCGTGTCCGTTCACCCAGACAAGTCCCTTCCCCCATGAGCGCATATCCAGGAAAGTATCTCCTGTCTTGTCAACCTCGAACTCCGCCTTCCAGTAGGCAGGAGCAGGACATTGACCCTTAGCCTCTCTGAATTTGCGGGATGAAGTGAACTCGTAGTCAACCGGGAAATTATACACTTTCCAGTCATGCAGAGAGACTGCCTGTGAGCCGGAAATGATTTCCACCTTCTCAGTAATTCCCTTTCTGTCATGGATGGACTTGTCGAAATTCACACGGCCCATTGCCTCAACGAGGATATCCAGACGGCTTCCTTTCGATACAGCCGGCAGTTCTGCGGTAAATTCGCCTTTCCTGCGGTCAAGACGGGCAATGAGTTTTCCGTCAATGTAAATCTGTCCCCAGTCGTGCAACTCGGTAATGGACAATGTCGCCCCGGAAGGAATTTCTTCATTGACCTTGGTCCTGTACAATATGGTTCCCCAGCCCTGGTCAAACTCTTCCATCGGTCTGATTTCCCGGGACTTTTTCGCGCGCGGAAGATTGTCGAAAATAGGCGAAACTTCACGGAAGCGGAATTCAGGAATATCTATAACAGGCAGAGGCGCAGGGATTTGAGGCATTGACGACGAGTCCGAATACTTGCTCAAAAGATTTCTGAGAAGCATATATTTCTCAGTCGCGCGTCCAGACTCGCTGACAGGAGCATCATAGTCGTAAGACGAGCACATCGCCGAGAACGGAGGGTTGTTGGCGCCGCCCCAGTGTCCGAATGTAGTACCGCCATGGGTCATGTAGAGACTGAACGAAATCTTGTCCTCGAGCATGTCACGGATGCCGTCAACCATCACCCCTGCAGGTCTGGTTTCATGTTTTCTTCCCCAATGGTCGAACCAGCCGCTCCAGAACTCGCTGCACATCAGCGGAGTATCAGGCCTGAGCTGCTTCAGACGGGCAAACTGTTTCCTGATGTCTGCTCCTGTTCCGAAATTCATCGTCCACAGCAGGTCGTCCAGACCATTGTTCGTGAAATTCGTATTCCAGTCGCACTGGAAAAGAGGTACACCCGTGAAGCCGGATTCAAGCAAGGTGTTTTTTACCTGCGTAATATATTGTTTGTCAGTACCATACGCACCATACTCATTCTCCACCTGAACCATTATGATATTTCCGCCTTCCGAAATCTGGAGAGGGGCAAGTTCCTTACCTACCCTGTTCAGGAAAAGGCGCACATGGTCCATATAATACGGATCGAGAGTCCTGAGTTTTACATCTTTCTTTTTCAGCAGCCACCACGGAAGGCCTCCCATCTCCCATTCCGCACATACGTAAGGGCCCGGACGGACAATGACATACATTCCGTGTTTCTGCGCAAGACGGCAGAATTCCGCTATGTCAGCATTGCCCTCAAACGAGAACTCGCCTTCCTTCTGCTCGTGGTAATTCCAGAACACATACATACAGATAGTGTTCATACCCAATGCTTTGCACATACGGATGCGGTGTTCCCAATACTCTCTCGGGATACGCGGATAGTGAAGTTCGGCAGCCTTCACGATGAACGGACGGCCATTGAGAATAAACTCGCCGTTGCCTATCGCGAACTCCGGTTCGAAAATCTTTTCTATTCTGTAAGTGCCTGAAGTCAGCGTGTAGAAATCCGCCTTAAGCTGCGGAACATCATTGATATAAACCAATGAGCGGCCCTCTCCAGGTACTGTGACATTGGCAGTAGTGCCTTCCGGAACGGACACGTCCATCAGGACTCTGTCCGACTCCGAAATGACTGAGGAATGTATGTTGCCGAAGCTCGTAGGAACAGTTATGTCCGTGTGCTTCAACACATTGCAGTTCGGCTTGATATTGAATGTCTTCCAGCCCGGAGTCTGAGGCGTGATACCGCAGACATATTGGGCAATAGTTATCAGTTCGCCGCCGCTCCACGCATGATTGACAGTTCCGCCGCCAAAGCCTTTCTCTCCGATATCCCAGCCCTCGAACAATGTAGTGTAGAACGGATGATTCACCATCGGAGCATATCTTTCTTTCATTCTGCGGATAGCATAATTGCCCTCACCCATCATGAAAAGCGCCTCGGTGACATATTTTTCCATGTACGGGCTGGCATGGAAGCAGTGTTTCAGCACATCCAGAATCTGAGTATATTTGTCTTCATCTGCAATTCCGGAAATCACCGCAAGAGCCTGCACCCTGTCATCGGTACAGTCCTTATAGTCAGGGTGACGGTATTCCTTGCCGTTCCAGCATTTGTTGTACGCATCCTTCACACGTGCCATCGTGGCCGCATATTCCTCCGCATCAGCCTCTTGACCGAGGAGCAGGGCCATCTGGCGCGCAGCTTTCAATGCCAGATAATGCCATCCGGCGAAAATAAGTCTTACATCCTTGTTGTCGCCCCAGTCGCCCCAAGTCCAGCCGCCGGACCTGAAGTTGGTCAGGCCTGTGCTGTCCAATGTCCAGATGCCCAAATACTTGCGGACTCCAGGATAAACATCGGCGATAGTCTGCTTGTCACCGGTATTCATATAGTAGTTCCAGAACCCGTACCATCCGACGCTCGCAAGCATCTGGCCAGGAAGTTCTTCGCTATAGTTGCCGGCAGGAATCGGCGAGAACAGGCTGCTGTCCGGGCGCTGCCAGGCAATCAGTTCGTGCATACCCTTCTTCATCAATGCGCGGGTAGCCATATCTGTAGTGTAGAAGCACTCTCCCATAAGAAGAGTCTCATCTCCCCACCACTGGGCCCTTTCCCTTTCCGGACAGTCGAAGAAAGTGTCCCTCATATTGACATACAAGGTCCGGAGAGATTTCTGCCAATATCTGTTGATAAAGTCGTCGCTGCAGCTGAAACTGCCGGTGAGGCAGGTGGCGTATCCTGTCTCGCGGTAGGATATTTTATTGACAGTCACCCCTTTAGGCGCAACGATATAGAGAATGTGGCCGTTCAGCCAGCCCTTCGATTCATAGGTCTGCTGTCCCGGCGCCGTTATATATTCGGCTCTCAGGTTTATGTCCCCGGCCGCATAAGTATTGTCAGTGTATATCGACACCAGATTTCCGCCCACCGGATCGGTGATGTCGAGCACCGGAGTCATCTGAAGATTGTACGGGAAGTATGCTGCGATGGTGTCAGCCTGTTCGCCCACCTTAATCTCTGTCTTGTCAATGTCCTTGACGCCGAAGTCTTTCCACTGCGGTATAGGGCGCAGGACAAGTTCATTGTACGGAGCTTCGCCTTTTTTGGCTACAGCCACCGCCTTGTGGAATCCCATAGTTTCGGGCGAATCGACTGTCTGCCAGCCTTTTATATCTGATCTTGCATCAAATCTGATATTGGATTCCGGCAGTCTGAAATTCGGATGCGGAGCTTCTGTATTGCCATAGGCAGGATGTATTCTGCACCACCAGGTGCCGTCGCTTACTATCCGTTTCCCGGATGCCGACATCTCAAACAGAAGTCCGGCTTTGCCTGAACTCTTGTGCGAGAAACCCTCCTTTCCGAAATACCATACGAGAATCGCTATTTCATTTTTTCCCTGTTTCAGATACCCGCTCAGGTCCACCTCGTCATAGTAGGTGTTGTGCGGGTCAGGTCCTCTTTTCAGACCGCCCTCTCTTATGACAATGTCTCCGTTTATCCACAGCCAATACTTGCTGTCAACAGCGATGCTGGCCACTGCCTGGGATGGTGCCTTGTCCAGATTCACATCCTTACGGAAAGCCATCCAAACATTGGGACTGGATATTTCTGCGGGCGCTATCCATTGGCCCTGAATATCTTTGGCCTGAGAAAATATACTTAGAAAGACAAAGAGAAAAACTGTAAATACCGATCTTTTCATACTTCTTATTTAGGGAGGTTGAAGGCAATGCTCATTTCACGCATCTGGGCATCAGTCATTCCGTCCGGAACGAAGCCCATGTTCTTGGCGGCGATGTAAATCTGGGCAGATTTGTTCAGCACATCCACATGGTCGAAGGCCGCCATAATATCTTTATCGACTGCGAATACTCCATGTTTTTCCCACATGACCACATCGTAGTCGGAAAGCGCATCGATAGTAGCCTGTGCGAGAGCGACGGAGCCGGGGAGCTGATAAGGGGTGATGCCCAAGCCCTTAGGGCAGAACGCCTTGGTTTCAGGAATCATGCTCCAGAGCAGTCTGGTGGCCACATCCTTCTTCAGGAATTCCGGGTTATGGCTCATTGCCACGAGCTCTATTGGATGGGTGTGGAGCGAGGCCTTGAAGTCTGAACCTTTGGAAATCAAGTCATTGTGCACGCTCAGGTGGGACGGCAGCTCGGATGTCGGGAGCACCGGATTGTCCGCTACGATTTCATAGCCGCAGCAGTCTTCCGTGATTCTTATGACGGAGCCGTTTTCCATCGGGAATCTGGCGAGGTCACGCATACGCTTGTTGGTTCCCTTGCAGAAGAACCAGCAGCCTTTCAGGTGCGGCAACTCCGCCCCGAGAGGTTTCACTTCGCTGATCGCGGGCATTGACCTCATCTCGTCATCGACGAACTCAGTAATGTTTACGGTGATGTTTCCGCCGTTTCTTTCGGCCCAGCCTTTCTGCCACAGGTATCCGGCAGTTTCAGCCACTTTCCATATTTCAGCCGCGAGTGACGGGCGGCCATCAAGAACAGATTTCATATCCGATTTTTTATTTCAACAATTCAGGCAGGAACGTCGACAAGATGAGTACGGCGATTCCGGCCACAAGCACAACAACAGTCTTCCTCGAGCAGCCTTTCCATTCTTTGAGAATTATACCCCAGACGTTCGAGAAAATGACATTGAGCGCCATCAATATACAAAATGCAAATGTAGTCAGAGCAGGTGACTCTTTCAAGAATCCTTTTCCGAGACTGAGTCCGAAGAACTGGCTGTACCACAGGATTCCGGCCAATGCGCAGAACAGCACGTTGCCGGCGAGGACTTTGACATTGACATAATCCTTCCAGGAATTGTTCCTGAAATTCTGGAAGAGGCAATACGCGCAATTCGTCAGGAAGCCTCCGAAGGTCACCAGCATTGTCGCAGGCAGGGTCTTGTAGATTTCCTCGGTCCCGTCGAAGCAGAGGCTGCTGCCAAATTCCAGACCGACATTGAAACAGCCGCTCATCAGACCTGCAAGCAGCGCTATCGCTATGCCTTTCGGGAAGTTGAAGTCCTTGACCGCAACTTTCTTTTCTTCTTCAGAGAGCGATGAGGACTTCATGTGTCCGGCTATGCCGATGATGGCGATTCCGACCAATGTGGCGATCACGCCTGCGATGACGGAGCCGGTAAGCCTGGTGAGATGACCTGCTTCCGGATAGAAGATGTGCAGCATCACCGGGCCCAGGATGGTCCCCATTCCGGCACAGGTGCCAAGTGACACTGACTGGCCGAGGGCTACGCCGAGGTAACGCATGGACAGTCCGAATGTAAGACCTCCGATTCCCCACAGCATTCCGAACAGCACCGTCATCCCGACATTGAACATGTTGCCCTGAACGAAAAGTTCAGAGATGGAATGGCCGGCCGGAACTGCGAGCAATGCTCCTGCAATAGGGAACACAAGCCATGCAAACAAGCCCTGGACAAGCCAGAATGACTCCCAGCTCCAGGACTTTACTTTATTGATGGGGACATAAGAGCTGGACTGGCAGAACGCGCCTACAGCTATTATGAGCAAACCGATTACTATCTCCATTGACTATCTTTTTGAGGTCACTTCCGTTTCGTATTTTTCGACTTCAGCGATGAAAGATTCTCCGACAGGGACATTGTTCTTCAGGCAGAACATATCCCAAACTGCATTCCAAGGCAGTGATTTGGCTTCTTCGAGAAGTGCCAGGCGCTCGAAATACTTGCCTTCCGCTTCGTATTTGCGGAGAGTGCCGAGCGGTTCGAGCAATGCTCTGGTCATACATTTCTGAGCGGCGCGGCTACCTACGACATAAGCTCCGATACGGTTGATGGAACCGTCGAAATAATCGAGTCCGTAATGTACACGGTCGAGTGCGCCGGCCCTCACGATTTCGCTGAAGAGATCCATCGTGCTGTCGTCCATTATGGTGACGTGGTCTGAGTCCCAACGGATCGGGCGGCTCACGTGCAGCATGAGTTCAGGAACGAAAAGCAGCATCGCTGAAACTTTGTCTGCCACGCTTTCCGTAGGATGGAAATGTCCGGTGTCGAGGGTGATGATCTTGTTGTTCTTTACCGCGTAGGATGTGTAGAAGTCGTTTGAGCCCACAGTGTAGCTTTCAAGTCCGATTCCGAACACTTTGGACTCGATGCAGTCCTTCATGTGCTCATACTTGGTCTCGAAAATCTTGTCCAGCGAATCTTTCAGGAGTTCGCGATAGAGGTATCTGTTCAGAGTGGTGTCCTTGCTTCCGTCGTGTATCCAGATATTCATGATACAAGGGTCGCCCTGGGCCTTTCCCATTTCTTCGGCGATCTGTCTGCAGCGCCTGGTATGTTCGATCCAGAATTCCCTTATCGAATCGTCAGGATTTGAAAGGGACAATGTGCCGCTTTTCGGATGCGAGAAGGATGTGGAGTTGAAGTCGAGCTTCATGTTGTTCTCCTTTCCCCAGTCCATCCAGCTGCGGAAATGTTCAGGTGTCACCTCGTCCCTGTCCACAGCCTGACCCTTGAAGTCACCGTAGATTTCGTGGAGATTAAGCCTGTGGGTTCCCGGAATCAGGGACTTTGCCTTTATGATATCCTGTCTGAGTTCATCGATATTTCTCGCCTTTCCAGGATAGTTTCCTGTTACCTGGATGCCGCCGGAGAGGCTCGTGGCCAGTTTTTCAAATCCTGTAACGTCATCTGCCTGCCAGCAATGCAGGGAAAGATGAAAATTCTGCATTGCCTCCAAGACTTTGTCTGTGTCAATGCCGATATTTGCATAACGCTCCTTTGCGATTTCGTACGCCTGGTTAATCAGTTTTTCTTTCATATCTTTATAGTGATTTTGTTTTTACAATGAATTTCTTGTATGCTTCTTCCCAAGCCTGGCAGTCCTGAGGCTCATATCTGACCTGCGGAATGCTCCGGCTCACAAATTTTCTCATATCGGCGACGCTGTCCGCCATCCCGTCGGAGATGGCCTGAATCATGACATTGCCGATGGCTGTAGCCTCAGACGGGCCGGCAACCACAGGAATTCCGGTGGCATTTGCCGTAAACTGGTTCAGCATGGCATTGCAGCTTCCGCCGCCGATCACATGGAGCACCTCTATCGGATGAGGGGAAAGTCGCCTGAGATGGTTCAACACGTCCTTGTACCTCAACGCCAGGCTGTCGAATATACATCTGACAATCTCTCCCCTGCTTTCAGGGCTTTCCCCTCCACGCTCACGGCAGTAGCGGCATATCGCCTCCTCCATATTGTCCGGATTGGCGAAGGACTCGTCATCAGGATTTATCAGGAAGCGGAACGCCTCGCATTGCTCCGCCTCAGAAATGAGCTGCTGATATGGGACACTGCCCCAGATTTTCCTGCAGGACTCGAGCAGCCACATTCCGCATATGTTCTTCAGCAGACGGATGGTGCCGTCCACGCCGCCTTCGTTGGTATAGTTGAGAGCCTCAGTATCGGCATTTATGACAGGCGATTCAGTTTCGACTCCCATAAGGGACCAGGTTCCGCTGCTCAGGTATGCGAAGTTTCCGGTCAATGCCGGTGTTGCGGCTACTGCCGACGCTGTATCGTGCCCTGCCACTGCCACGACAGGAACAGGACCGAGTCCTGTAAGCCGCTGGACTTCCGCGGTCAATGTCCCTATTTTCTGCCCCGGAAAAACGAATGTTCCGAACTTCTGTTCATCCAGGCCCAGCGTGCCGAGGATATCTCTGTCCAGGCATCTTCCACCCGCATTGACAATCTGCGCTGTGGAGGCGATTGTATATTCCGTAACAGCCTTGCCTGTAAGCATATAGCCGAGTGCGTCCGGCATAAAAAGTATCTTGTCCGCAGCCTTCCATGCACTGTCTTCCGCCCGGGACAATGTATCGAACTGGAACAGGGAATTGAAATTCATCACTTGGATCCCGGTCTTTTTATACACGTCTTCGCGCGACACTCTCGAAAAATATTTTTCCGGGGCGTCTGCGGTATGCTGATCCCTATACGAATACGGATATCCGAGGAAATGTCCGTCTTTCCCCACAAGCACGAAATCCACGCCCCAAGTATCGATTCCGATGGAAGCGAGTTCCACGTCCTTTCTTGCGGCAACCTTCTTCAAGCCGTCCAATATATTGCGGTACAATTCGAGAATGTCCCAGTAACAGTGGCCTCCTGTCTCAATGATATGGTTGGGAAACCTGTTGATTTCCTCCATTTCGATTTTGCCGGAGTCAATGCGGGCTATCATTGTCCTTCCACTGCTCGCTCCGAGGTCAACTGCAAAATAATACTTGTTCATTTCCAGATTATTAGTTTCAATCTACAAAATTATCGTTTAGTCGTGAATTTGTCCTTACTCATATTGGCACATCGGCTTCGCATATTGGCATTTCCGACAGAACGCCTATTTTTTCGGAGAAAGGGTGTTTTTTACGAATAAAAGGGCGTATCTTTGTCAATGAGGATTGCACTAAAACTACATTCACACTAAAATCTGTGGTAGAATGAACAATATCGAATTCAAATATCTCAACATCACTGAAGATGACGCTGATTTCGGATTGTGGGTAAGCACAGTCGGCTTCCAGTCTATCGATCCGGGCATGACCTATCCTATAAAAAGCCACCCTACAGGTTATTATTTCAATCCTGAAAAGGGCCGCACGCTGAACGAATTCCAGTTCATCTTCATAAGCAAGGGCGAAGGTGTCTTTTCGGCACAGCACTATGACAACATGAAGGTGACCAAGGGGAATCTGCTGATGATTTTTCCGGGTCAATGGCATTCATATCATCCTGCGGTGGAAAAGGGATGGGACGAGTTCTATATCGGCTTCGGAGGCCCCACAATCGCGGAGCTGATCGCGAAAACTCCATTGGTCCAGGAGAACCAGATTCTGGACATCGGGCTGAATGAAGAGCTGGAATCGCTTTTCATACGTGCGATAGAAGAGGCGCAGAAATACAAGATGGCTACCCAGCAGTATCTTGTCGGCATCGCCATGCACATCATCGGGCTGGTGCTTTCCGCGAATTTCAACAAAGGCACGGTGGACGAACTGGAAGAGAAAATCCAGAGCGCCATCAGCATCATGAGCCGCAATGTCAGCAATGCCATCGACATTCTCCAGATCGCCTCGAACCTGAACATGAGCTATTCCTATTTCAGAAAAGAGTTCAAGAAAAGGACGGGGACCTCTCCGAACCAGTATTTCCAGGACCTGAAGATGAAGAGCGCGAAGCAGCTTCTGTTTTCTACCAATCTGTCAGTCAAGGAAATATGCTTCCAGTTAGGCTACAGTTCCCCTGAATACTTCACAAACCAGTTCAAGAAGATCGTCGGCAAGACGCCTGTAGAGTACCGGGAGTTCACCCAGTACAAGGAGTAGCCGGAACAGTAAAAAAGGAGGGGGTCAGGTCAATGCTGATCTCCTCCTTCGTTTTATGGTGTTTCTTCTGTTTTATCGGGTTTCTTCTGTTCCACCCACATAGATATCCCTGTCTTTCCAAATCTTGTACAGAGGATACATTCTTTTGGTGAAATCCTGATAGTCCTTTTCGGATTCCTTCATCCAGCCCATGTCGGCATAAACTGCAATCAGCGGGAAGATGTGGTCAAATGTCGCGTCCACAGTCCTGTCGAATTCAGACCAGCACTCTACGCCGATACCCAGAAGCTGCTTTCTCTTGGACAAGTCAATGCTTTCCGGCCTGATCTTGATCTTGTATGCAACCGGCAGAGTAGTATTGAAATATAGTCCGTCAGTATGCGAGTAGAGCACATTCAAGCCGTTGTTTATGAGGAAGTTAAGAACAGTCATGTCCCCTGTCCAGTACTGGAACACGCTCTCTTTTCCCACCTTGATCGGAATGTTGCTTGCTGTACCAGGCTTGCCGGCAGCATCGCTCCACGCCATAAGAACCTTGCCCTTTCCTTCAAGATACTTGGAAATTTCATTGAAGAAATGCCTCTCGAGTTCCCAGTCTTCCTTAATGCCGAGCTGATTCTTCATTGCCCTTATACCCGCACTGTTTGTCCAGTGGCTTCCCTGGATTTCATCACCACCGCAGTGGATATATTTTCCCGGGAACAAGTCCGCCACCTCATCGAGGACATCGTGGATGAACTGCATTGTCTCGGGCTTGGAGATATCCATAATCTCATCTGTAGGTCCCAATCTGCATTCCACCCCGATCTGCTTGCCGGTAGTTCCGAGATAGCTGTAGCTGGCGATTGCGGCAGAAGCATGTGTCAGGATCTCGACTTCAGGAATGATGGTAATATGGCAAACTCGGCAAGGGCCAGAATGACCCCAAGCGCTTCATCAAGTGCGAGAAGTGCACCGTCGACGGCGAGGTCGCCCAGTACAGCAGCTACTCACTCAATCAGGAGATGATAGAGCAGGAATCCCGTTTTGATGGCTTCTACGGCATCTGCACCGACCTTTGGGACGATGCTCCGGAAATCATAAAGGTCAATGGCGGGCGATGGATAATCGAGGACTGCTTCAGACTCACCAAAACGGAGTTCGAGGCGCGTCCCGTCTTCCTCCGAAGGGACGACCGTATAACCGCACACTTCCTCACCTGCTTCCTTGGGCTCATCATATACAAGTACCTTGCGAAGAAGGTCAACCGCGCCGGGGAGAAGTTCAGTCCCGACCAGATAATCGGAACCCTCCATGACATGAACTTTCTCAGCGTCACGGGAGAAGGATACATCCCGACATATACGAGAACCGTCCTCACGAATCACCTGCACGGTTCAGCCGGCTTCAGAACCGACACCCAGATAGTGACAAAGAAGGCCATGAAGAGCATCATAGCCTCCATCAAGACTTCAAAGGATGAAAAGGACAATGACGGGGCGTAGCCGACAGGCGGTCAGCCACGGCGGACGTGGCCAGCCCACGGCCTCGGGAAGTGGGAGGTGCCTGCCGGATACAAGTTCTCGCGATAGCGAGGACGCAGGAGACGGTAGGAGGGCCGAACGAAGCAGCGCGGAGTGAGTTCCGCCGTGACGGACTGCCTGTCGGCGTGAAATCACCATTGATGCATTACATACTTGCATAATTGCAAAAGCCCCAGAATCGCCATTACAGCGCTCTGGGGCCTTGATATCTTAAAATCAAAGTGTCAAAGATGGGAAAATATCGAAATGACAACTTTTTTACAGAAAATTTCAAACTTTTTTGACCATGTTTTTCGCATATTAACTTTTCCATTTTCAACGGATTACAGAGGTTGATGAAAAATATATTCATTCATTTTCGACCGAAGGGAAAACGATGTCTCCGAACGGACGGCACGAAATATTCCGACATATATTTTATCCGCCGATTGACGACATGACGAGGGAAATGATTATTTTTGCGGGATATGCGGGAACTCCGAAACAAACGGGCATATATAAAGACAAACGAATATACATACATTATAAATGAAACGCCTCCGGCTCATATCGATTCTCATTGTCCTCGTCTTCGGGGGCGCGGCGTCATTGAGTTCGGACGCGCAGGAACGCGCGAAGAAGCAGGGAGGACTTCTGGAATATGCCGTAGAGAACGGGGACACGGTCTATTACGACAGCATCCGCCCGGCCCGCGTGTTCCAGAGGATGCCAAGGCAGAAGGGAAGGGAGTGGAGGAAATACTACAGGCTCGTGCACAATTTCAGCAAGGCCTATCCCTACGCGCTCGTGGCGAAGAGGATGGTGGAGGAGACGGACAGCGTGATTGCGGCCGACCACCTGACGGGGCTGCGGAAGGAGCGCTACATAAACCATCTCCAGAAGGAGCTGTTCGGAGTGTTCGAGAAGCAGATGAGGAATCTTACCGTGACGCAGGGAATGCTGATAATGAAGCTGATAGACCGCGAGACCGGGCAGACGTCATACGAGCTGATACGCGGCTACAAGGGAGGCATCACCGCCGGATTCTGGCAGGGGGTGGCAAGGATGTTCGACGAGGACATGAAGAAGCCGTACGACCCGCAGGGCGAGGACGCGCAGACCGAGGAACTGGTGCAACTGTGGTGGGACGGTGATTTCCCCGCTCTCTACTGGTCGCTGTTCTGGAAGGACCCGCCGGTCGTGGAGATTCCGGAAAAGTACAGGAACTGGAAGCCGGCGGAGGAGTAGGAGGCGAAGGACAGCAGCCCCGGTCGCCCGCGCGATGACTATGGCACGGGCAATGGTTAGAGAGCCGAGTCTGCGGGTCCGTCGTTGTATGCCCGGTACTCGCCGCGCATGACATTGAGGGTCTTAGGAAGCCAGACGCGGTAGCGCACGGACTTGTCCCAGGTGTTGCCGGCGGAGGCGAAGTCGCAGAGGTGAATCTGACGCGGCTTCCCGTTGTTTTCGAGGTCGGTGCCGACAACCATCGGAGCGGTGAATGCCATCCACGCGAAGCCGTCGCCTACGACCGGGGTAAGTTCAACAGAGCCGTCGGAGGCGGTCTGAATCACGACACCCTCATCCACGAAACCGTCATTGAAACGGGAATCCCTCGCAAGCACGAGCGGGCCGCGGACAATGGCCTGGCAGCCGTTCCGCTCCACGACGCGGGCCGTCATGTCAAGGGAAAGCTCCACCCTGTCACCGGCCTTCCATCTGCGGGAAATCCTTGCATACTCTCCAGCGGCGAGCGAGCCGAGACTGACAGCGAGCGTATCGGTGCCGCTGATTATCCGTGCCTTCGCGTTGCGGCTCCATTCAGGAATGCGCAGGGCGACCGTGAAGTCTGCGGGCTTTGACGGAGACAGTTCAACGGCAACGTCGCCAGACACGGGATAGCCGCCGGTCTGAACAACCCTAAGCGAGCTGCGCTTGCCAAGACGGACATCAGCCTCGGATTCACCGTAGAAATTGACCGTGAGGCAGTCTCCGTCGGCGCGGTAGGCAAGGGCGGGAATCATGGCAAATGCACGCGGGCCGTTGGCGTTGCAGCAGTTGATGTTCAGTCCGCACTGCCTCTCGCCCTCGACGCGCCAGCCCTCAAGCGGGGTGTATTTGGCAATCTGGCAGCCGTCGTCCTTCAGCGCGCCGAGAATGGCGTTGTAGAAAGTGCGCTCGATGTTGTCGGCATAGCGCGAGTCTCCCGTCAGCGCGAGAAGCCGGCTGCAGAACTGCATCCACGTGAAGCCCACGCAGGTCTCCATCGTGTGATAGGTCGGGACTGTCTGGAGAGCCCTGCCGCCGTACCAGCACTCGACCGCACTCCCCGAACCGGCGACATTGATTTCCTCCGCGAGGATGTGCGAATACGTCTTCAGGACGGCGTCATAGTCGGCCTTGTTTTCCGTAACCTTATAATACTCAAGCAGCCCCTCGTAACAGGACATCATCTCGTAGGCCTTCTGACCGTTCTCGTATGAGAACCAGCTGTCCGGATGCGGGAAACGCATGGCAACCGGGACGTCGGCCCTGCTGATGAGCTGCGGGCCTTCCGGAGTTTCCCACTGCGCGACGATGTATGACGCGAAGTCAAGATAGCGCCGTTCACCGGTCTTGTTGTAGAGGCTCATTATAGGTTCCAGCACCGTCGAACTCGGCATTCCCCGGTAGTCACCCGTCAGGACGATGTCGGTCTTGCCCGGCCCGACCTGCGAAAGGAGATGGTCGGCGACGCCGGCGGCCGCGTCAAGAGCCTTGCGGTCTCCCGTCAGTTCATACCAGCTCAGAAGCCCGAGCATCGTGTATTTCTGTCCCCATATATCCCACTTTTTCGTCTGATACTCCGGAGCATAGTTCCCGATGTATCCGTCGGGGGTCTGCGTGGCGATGATGTCACCGACCGATTTGGCGATTTTGCCGTAAAGTGCGGCATCTCCGGTGTAGCGGTATGCGCCTATTGCTCCGAGCGTCCACTTTCCCCAGAATTCGCTGTTCCACTTCCAGCTCTCGACCCGGTGGCGGAACGGCTCCACAATCTCATCGACGTCCTGCTCCATCACGCGATGCCGGAAACAGTCGTCAATCCTCCCGCCGACATATCCGCCGACCTTCACGGATTTCACCTCCATATTCATGTCATTCCCCGACATTCTGCCGTTCCCGGCGAGGCACACTCCGCATCCGAGAATCAGCGCGGAAAAACTCATCAGTAAAAGGATATATTTATGTACCATAATATTCCGTAACAAATTAGAAATAAAAAATAAACTGCATCAGATTTGTCCCTTATTTTCAAATATAGGCTGCTGGGGATATGCTCACCTCAGTTCCACGCCGTCGGGAACAGTGACATCCGTATGTATGCTGCCGTCCGCCTGCCTTTCGTGACGGACGCGAATCGGGCCGTGTGGTGTCGGGAACGTGCCTTCCGCCCATTCGAGGTCGCCCAGATGCGGGGTTATGCGGACCTTGGAACACCCGGGCTCAAGAATCTCCACTCCGAGGACATGATGGCTGAGCCATGCCGTAGGGCCGGATGCCCAGCCGTGGCATAGGCTGTGACGGAATCCGACATAGCAGTAGGCTCCGAAGTCGCCGTGGATATCCTTCATCCCCTCCGGCACAAGATTGTCAATGCCGGCGGCATTCGGAAGCCAGTCGAGGTTGAAATCCTCCCAGAAAGTCGTCGCCCCGAGGTCGAGCATCGCGCCCCAGTAGCTGCGGATGATGTCGATAGCGCCCTGCCAGTCCTCCGCACGGGCCATAGCCTCAAGCATCAGATAGCCGTAGAATGTGGAGAAGCCGTGCCCGCCGTTAAAGTTCAGGATGTCGCGGTCGGCCTTCCTCGCGTCCGTCACCCCGGCAAGGGTCATAAGAGCCGCCGCCTGCTTAGAGCCGGGAGCGTCGGGAGCGACACCTGACTTAAGAAACTCCTTATAGATTTTCGGAGCGGCCTTCGACAGCCGTCTCTCCGCATCCGCGCACTCGGCTGCAAGCGCGGCATCGTCGAAGATTCCGGCAAATTCCTGCCCTGCCTGCATGGCCCACACCATCAGGGCCTGAAGTCCGGCATTCTTGGCCAGTTCATTCTCCTGCGAAGGCCAGTCGAGGAAGCGCATTCCGTCGAGACGTTCGCGGCCGTCCGGGCCTATGCATCCGATGAGCTGACGGAGAAGTCCGGAGATATATCCCTTCGACTCAAGAAGATATTCCCTGTTCCCCGTGTGACGGAACCACGCCTGATGGCAGAGCATCCACCATATCGAATAGGACGAGAACTCGCCGTTCATCCAGTTCGGCAGCGGAGTCACGTCGCGCATCCAGTCGAGGGTCTTGGGAACGACCTCATTGCCGCCGAAGACCGTCGCGACAGTCATCACCTCCGGATAGGAATCGCCCATCCACACGAGACGGTCACGCTTTATGCCCTCGATGAGGAAGTTCTGCATGCATAGATGCACGGTGTAGGCACCTGTCTCCCAGATACGGTTCAGACGATGGTCGCTGCAACGGAACGAGCCGGCATATTCAAGGTCACGCATTATGGAGATTGCCCGCACCTCCTTGAGCTTCACCGCCCTGCCAGGCTCGGCGAGGTCAATCCGCACGAAACGGTAGCCGGAATTGCCGATTTCCACCGCGCCCATCATCGGAAGCGAGACTATCTGGTCGCGCATGGCGTGGTCGTTCGTCGCCCCGCCCTTGCCTCCGACATCGGACATGGCCTCGGAAGCCGACTCTCCGTAGCGCACCCTGACCTTGACCGGCCCGCCTGGAAACCACCCCGTCACAATCTGAAGCCCGCCGTGCAGTTCCTTCCCGTAGTCGAGCAGCACTCCGGGGGCGGCGCCGTTCTCCGAAGAGAGGATGCAGTAGGATGTCGGAGTGTCGTTGTTGCAGTAGGGCTGCCCATTGCCCTCTTTCAGAAGCACGTCGGCAAGCTGCACGCCCTCGCGGCTCTGCCATACAACACGGGTCGGCGAGATGTAGGTTCTGACACGCACGTCGCGCTCCTGCGCGTCAAGGATTCCTGTTCCGCAGAGCAGAATGGTTATCGTGACAAGAAATGTTTGGAATTTTGTCATAGAGAACTTTAGTGTTGAATCAGATGTCTAATCATTACAAATGTAGGAATATAATTCCGCAAAGAACGGCACTATTTGATTTAAGATTTTAGTTTTTTGACAGATAGTCGAAGCAGACGAGGAAAGCGCCGGCGGTCCAGCCCATGAAGTCGCCGGGCATGGCGTATTCATCCCTGACGTCGGTGTCTCCGGTGACGGCGTTGTACTTTTCCCATAGCTGTCCGGTCTTGCCATATATGGAACTTACTGAGTTGAGATATTTCTCCGCAAGTCTCGCGGCATCAGCCTTATAGCCATATTTATCAAGCCCGACGACCGCCAGAGTGTTGAAACTCGCCCAGGCATTGGGATAGTCCCACTGATAGACGGCATTGCGCTCACCGTCCTCGCACGCGGCAACCCCGTTGGCACATTCCAGCCTTCCGAGGTTCTTCACGAGAGACGCGGCCTGCTCCTCTGTCGGAATGCCCGCCCAGAGAAGATTGAAGACGGCAGAGCTGAAGATGTCGCTGCGCCGTCCCGTGACATAGTTGTAGTCATAAAACAGCCCGTCGCCCGGCTCAAAGCAGTATTTCTGAATCAGCCTGCGACGCTTCTCCGCCTTCTTTTCCCAGGCCTTCGCGCCTTTCAGCCCCAATTCCCTGCAAAACCAAGCGAAATTCTTCTCATAGACATAGAGGTTCGCATTCAGGTCCACCGGATTGCAGTCCTCCTCGCAGCCCCCGAAGCGTGGTGTGAAGTCCCAGCCGCTTTCAGCCTCGGAAAGGAAGTTTGAGGCAATCCGCACCTTCTCGTCGTCAGACCGCGGAACATCCATCTCCGGGAAACGCTCGGAACAGAGATAGCCGTAAAATTCAAGCAGTTCCGTCCTCGTCGCGCTGTTGAAGTGCCGGTTCAGCCCGCTCGGAGTGACGCGTTCCGTCATCCAGAAGTCATATTCCTTCTTCAGAGTCTCCACAGCACCGCGCAGCCACCCCCTGTCGTCCGTCCGTTCATAGACGTCGCGCACCATCATACTCGCATAAGGCGGCTGAGAGCGGTTCAGAAGTCCCGTGTTCGCGGCATTGGGCATATACCCATATTTATCAATAAGATAGAGAATATCATCGACATTATTCTTCGCCTGCTGAATGTCCCCGAGGCTCAGGAGTCCGAGATTCGTGAAATATGTGTCCCAATAGAAAAGGTCCATGAAAGTCCTGCCCTGAGCCTGCGGAACGCTGAACGGGGCAGGAAGCCCGAGATGAGGCAGGGAATCCACCGTGCGCGTGCGGGTTGACATCGGCATCTTTTCGGAAATATGCCGGCGTGTCGCAATGTCCCTCGCGCCGATTCTGCCGCCGACGAGTTCTTCTATGCCGCCGTAAATGATTTCAGCGATTTCACGCATTCCCTTGTCGTTCGGGTGCGTGATGATGAAATCCTTTGAAATCTGATATGTCCCGCCATTTATGTCCTGAAACGTGTCCCCTACCTTCGGGTGGTTTTCGGGAACATCGAGCTGCGAAATGGGATAGTACGGAATGTCGTAGAGACGGGCGGCATCAACGATTGCCGCCTCCTTAATCTCCGATTTCCAGAAAGTTCCGGTGATAAGGACATACTTCGCATGAGCCACGCAATAACTGACAAGTTTCTGAAGAGCAGGCGCAAAGGCCCGCCCGGCGGTGACATTTTCTCCAAGACGCACGACGATGATATCCTTGTCCTTAACATATTCCCCGATGAAGCTCTCTATATCGTCGGAAAGACTGCGCTCCCATGCGGCGATGTTCAGAGGGGTCACGGTCGAGCCGGGATATTTCCCGTTAAGAAGCGATTCCAGCACATGGCAGTAGTCATTCTCTGGTTTTGAGGCGGCCATTCCCCAGTCGGAGTACCACTCGACGCTCTCGGCATACTCGTGACGAGTGATGGAATTTCCGAGGCAGAGCACGTTGTAGGATGCAGGTGTTTCTTCCACCGCCGGAGAGTCCTGTGCCTCAGAACATCCGGCGGACAGCGGAACTAATAGAACTCCGACAAAAGCGGAGAGCGAAAACCGGTCGAAAAATTTGCACATAACAGAAAAAGAAATTTCAAAAAGACAGGTGCAGCGGAATTATCCCACCGCGGCACCGGCCTTCTGAACAAGCGTTAAGAAACATGAAGAAAATAAACTGCTTCAGATTTGTCGATTATTTTCGAGTATAGGTTCCTTTTGGAAGAGGGAGTGTACTGGAGGTACATGACCGATGAGAAAAGGAACATAGACCGAAAAGAATGAAAAAGATGATGCAGATTATTTTTGAAGGTTTCTAAACTACTTCGCAGTGATGCTTATCTGCCTTGTCGCGGCGTTGAAGACGATGCTGTAGATTCCGTCCTTCTGGATGCGGAACACATCTCCTCCTGCCTTGCTGTAGAGATAGCCGGAGAGTGAGCCCGTCTCGGGAACAAACGCCTGACCGACCTCGCCGAATGTCTGGCACCAGTAGTCTTTAGCGTTGGAGTCCGTGCAGACCACGCAGAGCGCGAACAGTTTGCCGTCACCACCCTTTCCCGTGACGAGCTTGCCTTCCCATGTGAACTCATTCGCGTCCGTGGAAGACCGGGTCATGATGTAGCCTTCGTGCTCGTCCCAAGAGCCTGTTGATTCTCCGCGGAGGGAAGCCTTTGAAGGAGAAGGAATTGCTTCATATGCGGCGCATGAATTCATCTTTATGAAGAATGTGTTCGTTTCGAGGTTTACTGTGAATGTGTAGTTTCCGCCGACCTCGAATTTCCAATGCTTCTTGGTCTCCGCCGTTCTGTCAAAGACGAGGTTTCCTTCCATTTCCGTCTTGACGATATAATATGCGTCCTCATTCTCCTGGCCTGTGATTTCCGGAGTTATGAAAGTGCCGTCCCAAGACTTCACGAATGAAGCGAAGAACTGCTTGTTTCCGGCCACATCGCCGGTCCAGCTGAGAATCTTAGGATTGGACTCGCTCGGAGTGAGCTTGCATTCATCGGAGAAATCCCATCCGCAGACGAATGCGTCACCGCAGAGATAAACATCGACTGGCTTCTCCTCAACTGTCGCGAGTTCAGTCACTTTGCCGGCGGCAAGGACAGTCTCGGCCTCAAGAGCGACTTTATGCTTGTTCTCACCGACCTTGACCGTAAGCTCAGTTCCGGCAGCGAAAGTCACCGGCGCGACAGCAAAGACAATCTCGGCTGTTTCACCTGCCTTAACTTCAACTTTCCCGGTATATGCCGCGACATTGGAAGCTTCCGCAGCCTTGAGCACAGGTGCCGCAGCCGTAAGGTCAACCGTGAACTTTCCTGCGATTTTCTCTGACTCAGGAGCAGCGATAGACGCTGATGAGACTTCAATCGCAGCCGCAGTCGAATTCTTGACATTAACCTTCGCGAAAGCCGCAAGGGAAGTCATCGCGATTTCAGGAGCGGCTTTCTTTGAAGCGGTGGCCGTCACCTTTCCGAAAAGAGGAGCTGCCGTTCCGTCGAGTTCAACGGGATATGCCGAAAGTTCGGCGCCTGCCGCATAGGGACTTGCGGCAATCCACTCGTATTCCTTGCCGTCCTCGATTGCCTCGGCGAGGCTTCCCTTGAACACATCACCGGAAAGCTTGAACTCGCCGTCGGAAACGAGCGCGTCGCCTGTTGAGTGGAAAAGCGCGAGAGACGCATTCTCTGCCCATGAAACGTCAGCTATGGTTGCCTTCACTGAAAAGTCACCTGAAATAGTCTCCGGTCCCTCCGGCTGATTGTCCTTGTTGCAAGAGGCCGCAGCCACAGCCGCGAACGCCATTGCGATTGTTAAAATTTTGTGGTTCATAAAGTTAAAATTGTTAAATGGTGTTTTTGAAGTTTTATTATTCGACAGCCGCAATTGAAACGGTGCGTTTCGCCGTGTTCAATGTGATTGTGTAGGTTGCGGTTTCCTGAATGTAAATCTGTCCGGTATAGCCGCTGCAGTCAAAGATTCTTTCCTCAAGTTTCCATTCCCTCTTAAGGTAGGCATCGGTTCCGGCAAGGCAAGTCCAACGGTCATTTTCTGTGCCGTCCGCATACAGGAAGAAGTTCAGTCCTTTACTCTGCGAATTGTCTTCTCCGACAAGTTCACCGGTCCAAGTCCAGACATCAGAATCTTCTGAAGATCGCATCATAGAAGGGCCTTCTGTCCATTTGTTCGGCTCAAGATAGACCAGTTTAACATCTGTTACATTCGAATACTTCTCGTCAAATTCAAGAGCCTCCACAGTCACAGACATATCAGCCTTATTCAGGACAATATGGTATGTGCCGGCGGCGGTTATTGCGAACCAATAATCTATAGCTTCCAAAGTTTCTCGATCTGCTGAAATCATTGACAAATCTTTTGTCATCAAAGGCCTGTTAATTTCTCTTGCCATTTTCACTTGTGTTTCATCTTCTTTTATTGCAGCATCAATGGCAGGGTAAAATGTTATAGGTTTACCATCCCAGCCTACGCCTCTGACAAAACGGAATTGATTGTCACAGGCAGTGCCGTCTTTACTCCGCGCCCAATTGAGATGTCCGGTCCATTCATACACATTCGTTCCGGCGCCGGTTTCAACAAATCTCTGAGATTCACTGAACTGCATTCCGTCCCCATTGGCATCGCTCTTCAGGGCATCTCCCATCACATAGACTCTCGAATTGTTGTCATATGTGAGGTTAATTGTCTTCATCATGCCGGGCTTAAATATGATGTCGTCCGGAAGTGTGACATCAGTGTCGTATGTGCCGTTAATCCAAACCGTAAGAATTGTCCCCTTCTTGATTGTGCAGGGAGCTATCGCCGCATAGATGTCCACGGCCTCGCCGTCTTTGACAACGACATTGTCCGACACGACCCTGACATACTGTTCCGCACCGTCCTGTGCCGTCAACGCCGGAGAGTCACCTGTGAAATCGGCATGCCAGTTCCCGGAAAGCTTGCAGGAAGCATCACTTGCCCACAGTTCAATCTTGTTAATCGGAACATCCGTTCCACGCGCATTCGTAACGTGAAGCTTCACGAATGCGGCGACATGATGCATGGCAAACGTCGGCACATCATCCTTTGCCACGGCGGCAGTCTTTCCCCAAAGAGGAACACCCGCACCGCAGAGATGCCCGGTAGGATTGTCCGCATCCTGCTTCTGCTCCACAGGAATAGTCAACGGGTACGCGGCCAACGAAGCATTGTCCGCATAAGGATAGACCGCCAGCCAGTCATTCGTCTCCGCAAGTTCCGCCTTCAGGCTTCCGGAGAATGCGCCGGCGGCAACATCCGCAACTGAAAACTTTCCGTCATTGGCTTCACCGTGGAACACGCCGAGTTCATCGCCTGCCGTCCAGCTTGTCTTTCTGCCGTCTATCGTTGTCCTCGTGCCCGCAGCCGATGCAGCCGCAGCGTCCGGATTGTCAACAGAGGCCACAATAGTGAAGTCTCCACTAACTTCATCGCTTCCGGAAACTCCGGAAAGACCGCCCTGTTCCTTTGCACACGACAGGGCAAATGCTGCCGCACAAAATGCAGCGAAAGCAAATTCAATATGTCTTCTCATAGTTCCCATCCGATTAAAAGTTAATGACGTCTTCGTCGTCCGTAATATCGTCAATAGTGCTTGTCTTCACACTGCCGCCATTGCTATTGCAGAATCCGTTTTCGGAACGGACGGACAGCACACGCAGGTCAGGAGTTTCATACCCCCCCCCGAAATTTTCGTTCAATCGTTTCATTTTGATTCGTTAAGTTTTATAGTTTTACTTCATTTTGAGATGCGCGGCGAAGCCTCCCCCGCCCTGCATCTTCACGTTAAGCATCCTTGTTCCGTCAACGGTCTTGACCGAGCGGCGGTATGACGTTGCCGCACCGGCCGTGTCCTCAAAGACCTCGGCTTCCCAGTCGCCTCCGTCAAGGAACGGAAGGTCGATGGTCATGTTCCTTGCTGTCCAGTCGGTCATTCCTGCAACGAACCAGTCGTCACCGCTGCGGCGGGCAAGGACGATGTACTCGCCGAGGCTCGCCTTCACCGGAACGGTCTCGTCCCAGACTGTCGGAACGGAAGCGATGAACTTTGCGCATTCTGCGTTCTTCTCGTAGGTCGTGATGTTGTCGGCCATAGTACCCACGGGCGAAAAGAAGAGAACGAAGGCCGCGAGCTGGCGGCATCGCGTGCCAATCGACATCGGACGCGGGTCGCTCGCGCTCCACCGGTCAAGGAAGGCGTTGCGCATCAGTCCCGGAGTGTAATCGACCGGGCCGGTCATTCCGCGGAGGAACGGGAAAGTCACGTCGTAGGTCACCTGATCGGCAGGGCCTGCCCCGGCGACGACATCATAGTTGCCGTATTTCATGTGCTCAAGTCCGCGCACCGCCTCGTAGCTCACGACGTTCGGATAAGTCCTGTTCATTCCGTGAGGAATCGGGCTGCTGTGGTAGTTGAGCATCAGGTGGTTCTTCGCGGCCTCCTCGGCAATCTTCCACTGGAGGTCGATGTATTCCTGGTCGTTTCTCTCGAAGAAGTCAATCTTGATTCCCTTGACTCCGATTGACGCGAGGTCGCGGAAAAGGGTCTCGAAACGCCCGGTGTTGCCGGAGAGGAGCACATCGGAGAACCATGCGGCCTCCATCCACACCCACACGCCTATCCCCTTTTCATTCGCATACGAGAGCGTCGGAACGAGATAAGGGGCGTAGGAATACGAGCTGCCGTTCGTCGGGATGCAACCCGCGTCGATCGTGATGTACGGAATGCCCGTCTTCACGGCGTAATCGACATGATATTTATATGTCTCGACGTTTCTTCCGGAGTTGAAATCCACGCCGTCGAGAGTGAACGACGTCTCCCAGTCCCAAGTGCTCATTCCGCCCTTAATCCACGAGATGTCAGCAAGTTTGCAAGGTTCGGCAAGACGGTAGATGACGTCGTTGTCAAGAAGCTGCGCGTCGCTGTCGATGACCATGCATATTCTCCACGGAAAGTCCATTGCACCGTGGCATTTCGCTATGTAGTTCTCCCACGATTTCGGAACCTTGACGGTGTATTCATTGCGGGAGGTTTCCTTCACGACGCGGGTCTGGAAGCCGTCAAGGGCGTTTCCGCTGCCCTTGGCGAGGAACATCGCGGGATAGCCACGCACATCGGCCTCGGCTATGCAGAGCTTCTGGCTGCCCATGTCAACGAGCACGGGAAGAAGTCCCATGCGCCCTGACGGAAAGTCTCGGACATCCTTCTGATAATAGCTCTCGAAGCAGTTGCAGGCATTCTCGTACTTCGAGCCTGTGCCGCCCGGACTCGGCGCGGCGGTCATCGTGAACGAACGAGGGAAACGGTATTCGATTTCCTCGGACATCACGGTGAAGTCCCCGTTGCCCGTGCTGCGGAAGCGGTAGGCCACGGCATCGTCATAGGCACGGAACTCGATCTCGAATCCTTCGGCGAAGCTGTGCACCGCGCCGTTGTAGCGGTCGTCAACCTCGCTGCGGATGTAGAACGGCGAGCGGATTTTCTCCGAGACATGACTGAGCCTGGTGTCCGTCAGCCTGGAGCCGCGTCCCCAGACCCTCCCGTCGGAGAGAGTCATCGAGAGCGGAAGATCTGCGGTGAGAGCCTGCCCGTTGCGGAAAATACGGTAGGATACGGCGTTGCCGACAGTGATTTCCACCTGAATCTGCCCGTCCGGTGACTCAAGCGTCAGCTCCGGCTGCGGAGATGGCTCGCGCTGCCCCGGCTCGTCCGTATGGTCTATTTCCGGCTGCCTGCATGAAAGCGTCAGACAGGACAGCAGGGACGCGAATAATATTGTCAAATTCATACTCCTCATATCCTCCACATTACCAGTCGATTGCCTGATCCTCGTCAGGAATCTGGGTGTTAATCTTGCGCTCGGTCATCATCGACCCCTTCGCGTGGTAGGTCAGCACCTTGTCGGAGTAGGTCGTGAAGTCGTCGTAGTAGTAGTTCAGACGCAGGGTGACATAGCGGTGCACGAGATAGGGCTGGAGCGCGTCCTTGCGCTCGGTTATCTCGTAGGTCTGCTTGCCGCTTGTCCGGAGGTTCAGGGACGGGTCGGCCGCCGAGAGAAAGACATTGCCCATTCCGTCCTCGTCATAGTCCTCCTCAAAGCGCACGACAATCTTGTAGCGGTTGCGCTTCGATGTTGTGAGTTCCTCGTCGGTGAGCCCGGCATAGAAGAAGACAGACTCGCCGTCAACGACATAGAGCGTCCTGTCGGTCACGCAGATGGCATTGGACGTCTCATTGCCCATATAGACGTTCATCGTCGTGGCATTGTACTTTCCGGAGTACTTGTTGAACGGAATCACGCGGAGTATCGCCTTCGCGTAGTCCTTGCGGGGATGCGCGGTGTAGGAGGCGTTCCCGTCATCAATCATCAGAGGCAGCACCCATTTCTCCGTGAGGTCTATGTCCTTGAGGGAGAAGTTCACGTCGAGCGTGCCCTGATACTCCCCTGCCGGGATGTGCACAGTCGCGTCGCCGAGGCTGTAGAAACTTGACGGAAGTTCCTTGTAGTAGAGGTCGGCGCGCTGCTTGAAATGGTCTTCGTTGATGAGCGCGAGCGTGTCCTTGTCGACCTTCACGCGGATGTCCATGTCGCTGTCGGGCTCGGTCGAGCCGCTCACTATAACCGGAACCTTGTAGGTCACGTTCCCGTCTTCCTTGTAGGAGACATAGATGCTGCTCGTGCCCGCGGTGTAGTCAAGCGGAGTGGCGAACGAGATGTAGTGCTCGTACTGCTCCTCCACCCATTCCTTGTTGCAGGAGACGAGAGCCGCCCCGAGAACGGGCAACGCAATGCATATTTTCAGAATATTCTTATTCATCATATTACAAATTAGTCGTTTACGTTCCATCCCGGATTCTGCGTCAGACGCTTGTTGCGCTTGAGCTCATCCTTCGCGAAAGGCCAGAAATATGACTTCTCGACGAATACCGCCGGCACGGAAGGAATCTCCACAGGGGTATGGAACAGGAGCCTTGCTTCGGAAGAGTTGGAACCGGACTGCGCAATGTTCATGTTGCAGCCGTAAATCGGGTCTATGGTCTCCTTCTCGGCATCCTTCCAGCGGCGAAGGTCGTAGTAGCGCTGGCACTCGCCGAGAAGCTCAATCTGACGCTCCCTCTTGAGCTTTTCGCGGAAGAGAGCCTTGTCTCCATAGACCTCGTCGGCGAAGTCCGGCAGACCGGCACGGATCCTCACGGGGTGGATTCCCCTTTCGAGCTCCGTGATGCTGCGGCTTATGGTGTAGGTCTGCTTGCCGTCCCATGAAGGAACGCTGTAGGAGCCGTCAAGTTCGTTGAGGGCCTCGGCGTAGCAGAGAAGGATGTCGGCATATCTTATCGCCGGCTCGGCCTTGTCAAGAATCTTGGAGTCCGAAGACAGGTTCGAGTCCTGCGGATGGACATATTTCTTGAATCCGATTCCGGTCAGCGGCCAAGAGGACGTACCGGCCTTCTTTCCGTTCACGTTGTCGCGGTAGTACCAGCACTGCTTGGAAGTGAGCGGCTGCGGAGTTGTGTAGACCTCGCTGTTGCGGTACCACACGGAACCGTTGTAGGCAACGCTCGCATAGAAGCGCGGCTCGCGGTTGGCGTACTGTCTGGAGATGTTCTTCCTCACCTCGACGTTCGTTCCGAGCTGCGGAGAGTAGCTCAGGTTCGCGGCCTCGGAGTCGGAGAGCATCCCGGGCCTTGCGGAGCCGTCACCCCTGCCGAGTTCGCTGTCCTTGCCCGGAAGGTCCTTGCCGTCGTACATGTAGAACGCGTCGCACTGCTTCTGCGTAATGGAGATGCAGTTCGAGCCACCGGCAGCGACAGGAAGCATCTCATGAATGAAATACGCGAGGTCATAAGCCTCCTGCTCCTGTTCCGCCGCGTTCCAGCCGTTCGCGCCGTTCTTGCCGCGGGAGAAGATAATCTCCGGGTTGTCGTTGAGCTTCACGGCTCCGTTGAAGAGCGAGCGGTAGGACTCGAACGGGTCGATGTCCGCATAGCCGTCGGGCCAGTTCTGACTATAGAACTCGCCGTCGTTGAACGGAGTCACGGTCTTCGGCTCATAATCCGAATTGGCCGAGTTCCTGCGCTTTGCGGTGTAGAGGTCATACTGACCGAGCTCTATCACGTCACGGGCTGCGGCCGCGGCCTTCGCCCATTTGCTCTCGTCATACTCCTGCGAGAGCAGCCTATTGCCCTGATCGTCAAGCAGTCTCTGCGCGTAGGCGTCGTCGTTGCCGTTGGCGAGAGGACTTGCCTCATAGAGAAGCACCTTCGCACGGTAGGCGAGAGCCGCGCCGCGCGTCGGACGGGCTGCATTGGTCGCGTCCCTCCTCAAAGGAAGGCCGGCGGCCGCAAGGGCAAACTCGGAAGCGATGTATTCCGCGCACTCCTCGTAGCTGCGGCGGGGAATGGAGAGGTTGTCGTAGCTGTCCGAATAGTCCGCGCCCTCGTCCGGAAGAAGAGGAATCGGGCCGTACTTGCGGAGCAGCGCCCAATAGTAGTAGGCGCGGGCAAAACGGGCCTGAGCCTTGTAGTCGGCGCGCTCCGCCTCGGAAACCGCCGTGTTGCCGTCGATGTGCGCGATGAACACGCAGGCCTTGTTTATTCCCTGCCAGCAATATGTCCATGTCTTCTGGCGATAACTCTCGTCGTAGGACACGGTCTTGAACTTCGTGTAGTCGCTGCCGTTGAAGCAGAGATCGTCCGCGAAGTTCTCGACGGTTCCGAACTGGTTGGACACGTCAACGACATAGTTCATGTACGAGAACGTGTTGTTCAGCCAGTTCTCGGTGTAGTCCTTGTTTGAGAAGACCTTCTCGATAGTCAGCTGTTCGTCGAAATACTTGTCAACTTCAAGGAACGAGCATGACGCGAGGCTTCCCGCCCCGATGACGGCAAGCGCCGCCGGTATGAAAATTCTGCTAAATGTCTTCATATTAATAATTCAATAATCTCCCCTCCTTAGAATTTAACGTTAAGCCCGACGGTCACGGACTTCGTGAGCGGATATGCCGCGCCGTCCGAACTTCCGAGTTCAGGGTCCCAGAGTTTGAACTTCGAGAACGTCAGAAGGTTCGAGCCGATGATGAAGAAACGCAGGTCACTCATCTTCGCCTTGCTGACAATCTGCTTCGGAAGGGTGTATCCTATTTCGAGGGTCTTGAGACGGAGATATGAGCCGTCGCGGAGCCAGTAGGTCGACGGACGGTAGTTGTTCTCGTTTCCGCCGTATGAGAGCCGTGGATATGAAGCATTCGGATTCTCGGTCGCCTCGGTTCCGGAAATATCCTTTGAAATCCACCTGTCGGAATCGGCAACGGCCTTGAGGACATTTCCCCACTCTCCCTGGCTGAAGGCATACACGCCCGGGCCGTTGATGAAGAACGATGACTTGCCCGCACCCTGGAAGTGCATGTTGAAATCAATTCCGTTCCATCGGAGCGAAAGGCCCGCTCCGTAGATGAGCGAAGGCACGGTTGTGGTTCCGATTGCCACATAGTCGCCCTCGTCAATCACGCCGTCGCCGTTCACGTCCTTGTACTTGATGTCACCCGGCTGATATGTCCCGAAAGTCTGCTTAGGGCTGGTGCGGATGTCGTCATAGTCCTTGAAGAGGCCGAGCGCAATCAGACCCTTGGCCTGGTTGATTCGGTAGCCCTTTTCCTGCTGGTACGGATAGACGGCATATCCCTCGTCCTTCTCAAGAACCTCGTTGCGGGTGTATGTCATGTTGCCCCTGAGCGTCATCTCCACAGGACCGAGCATCTGCTTGAAGGCGAAGTTGCCGTCAAGACCGGTCGAAAGGGCCGCGCCGACGTTTCCATAGACCTCGACATCCTGTCCCACCGTGCCCGGAAGATAGTTTCTCTTGAGGAAGATTCCCGTACGGGTCTCGCGGAACCAGTCAACGGTCATCGTGAACTTGTCGTTGAACCACGCGAGGTCAAGTCCGACGTCGTGCTTCACGGCGATTTCCCAAGTCACGAGAGGGACCGGAGCCGTGCCGGTGTAGCCGATGCCGCTGCCGTCGTAGATGTTGCTCTGGGTGAAGTCCGACCACTGGTAGCCCTTGAGGTAGCCGAGTGTGTACATGTAAGGGAAACGCAGGCTGTTGCCGTTCGAGTCCATCAGCTGGTCGTTTCCTACCCGTCCCCATGAATAGCGGAGCTTGGTCATGCTCATCCACGGGAGAAGTTTCCTGAGCCACGGTTCCTCGGCAAGGTTCCATGCCACTGAGACAGCTGGAAAGAAGCCGAACTTGCTGCCGGTGGCGAAGTTCTCGGAACCGGTGTAGCCGAAGTTGAAGTTGACGAAATAGCGGTATTTCCAGTTGTATGCCGCGCGTCCGACAAGTCCCTGATGCCTGCGGGCGAGGGCCTTCTTCATATCCGCTCCGTCGGTGGACATGGTCTCGGTCGTGGAGTCCTGAAGATATTTGAGAAGTCCGCTGACATTGTGCCCGTCGCCGAAAATCCTGTCGTAGCGGAGCTCGGCCTCAAGATAGACCTTCCTGTCGCCGCTGCTGTAGGAAGTCTGGCTCATCTCGACCGGCTTGTCAATCCTGTTGAAGAGCAGGGTGCCGTCAAGTTCGCGGTAGCGCTTTGCCTTCCAGAGCTCCGGCATCTTGTAGCGGCGAATCTGGTTGTAGTTGTTGGTGTCGAATCCGAAGCGGCCGACGAACTTGAGCCCTTCGGTGATGAACTTGAAGTCCTGCGTGAGGGTGAAGTTGGTCTGGATGCGGTTCCACCACTGCTGGGTGTATCCGGTCTGGGTGGAGCGGATCCACGGATTGACCTTCACCTCGGAGTAGGTCTCGTCGCCGACCTTCATTCCCGGATAGAGCCCGTTGGAATAAATTGCCGGAACCGAAACCGGAGTCTGCCCGATGAGGGAGCTCCAAATCTCCGAAGACGTCGAGCCCGACTCGTCAAGTTTCTGATACATACCGCCCACACCCATCTGGAGAAGGGTCGTCGGGGTTATGTTCACGTCCGCGTTCATACGGTAGTTCCACTTCTCGTTGTTGGCGTTGGTGTTGTAGCGGCTCTTGAGGTTCTTGTCGACATTGTACATACCGCCCTCGTTGAGGTAGCTGGCGGAAAGGTAGTAGCGCGCGTTCTGGCCGCCGCCGTTGATGTTGATCGAGCCGCGGTAGCTCATCGCCCCGTCCTTCATCAGGAGCTTCATCCAGTCGGTGTTCGGAAGCCTGTCGGGGTCTGTTCCGGCCGCGATGATTCCGAGTTCCTCGCTTGTGTAGTACGGCTCCTGGTTTCGGGTCGTGAGAGCCTCGTTCACCATCTGCGAGTAAGTCACTCCGTCGGCGAACTCCGGCGTGTAGGTGCGCGTGTTATAGACTGTCTCGAACTTGGCGTCGATGTTTACCTTTCCCTCATTACCGCGCTTGGTGGTGATGAGCACGACGCCGTTCGCACCGCGCGAGCCGTAAATGGCCGTCTCGGAAGCGTCCTTGAGCACGGAGAAGGACTCGATGTCCTCAACGTTGAGCTGGTTCAGGTCGCGCTCGAAGCCATCCACGAGCACAAGCGCGCTTGAGCCCGCACCGAATGTTGAGATGCCTCGAATCCAGAACTCGGAGACATTGTAGCCCGGCTGGCCGCTGGTCTGGCGGGCGATGATGCCCGGCGCGTTTCCGGCGAGGGAGTTGGTGATGCTTCCCGTGGCGGACGTCTTGAGGGCATCCACGCTCACCGGAGTCACGGCGCCGGTCTGGGTGAGCTTTCTCTGCGCGCCGCTGGCGGTCACGACGACCTCGTCGATGGCGAGGGACACGTCCTCCTCAAGAGTGACCTCCACATATTTCTCCTCCTTGATGAGCAGTTCCTTGGTCTTGAAGCCGATGAAAGACACCTCGATGCGGTTGTAGGGCTCCATTTCGAGAGTGAAGCGGCCGTCGAGGTCAGTTATGGCGTAGTTGCCGACCGAGCCCTTGACCACGACTCCGGCGCCGATGAGCGGCTCCTTCTTCGAGTCGGTCACGAGACCCGTCAGCGTAATCTTCTGCTGCGCGGCCGCAGAAGCGATGATGCCGCACAGCAGAAACATTGTTGTTATGATTCTTTTAATTCCCATGAACAAATTCCGTTTTCACTGAAACACAGGAGATTAGTCGAGGTAAGTAATCTTCCTCACGCGGCGGTAGTGGCGGTCGGCGATGTAGAAGGTACCGCTCGTCGGCTCGTAAGTGATGCCCTGCGGAATGGCGAAACGCGCTTCCTTGCGGAGGTCTCCATCCTGGTCACCCACCCAGACATCGCCCGGAGCATTGGCGCTGCCGCGGCCTGCAAAGGTCGAAACGGCATATTCAGGAGTGATCTTTCTGATGCAGCCGTTCCATGAATCGGTGACATAGAAATCGTACTGATCCTCAAAGCCTTCGGAAACATAGTAGTCGTTCTTCACGAACACACCGCCGTAAGGCCTGTTGAGCTGGGCTTCGGTGCCGACTCCGTCAACGTGTCCGCCATAATTGCTGCCAACCGCCCATGAGTTCTGCGTCAGAAGCACCTTTTTAGCCCAGTCATATTCGCACTTCATTATGATTGACGACTTTGCATGGATGATGTAGGCGTAGTTACCGGTCGGATGGAAGACAATCTTGACTCCGGTCATTCCGTCCCAATCCTCGTTTTCTCCGAGAGGCATGCCGTCATACTGGAAGAGCGTCTCCGACACTTCCCCTGTCACAGGGTCATATCTCTTCACGTTCTTTCCGGCATCGCCGTCCTGAAGATAATAGACCTCATGATTTACAGGATGAACGGCAATCGCACGGATAAGCTTGTCCGTCACGACAACCTCGCCCTTGAATCCGTCGCCGTCTCTCGTGAGCTTCATGATGCCGACCTCGGTCTCCGAACGGTCCTGATAGATGGCGACGAGAAGGTTGTTTTCGTCAAGCCATGCCATAGAGTAGATGTTGCCGTCACCGGTGTAGAACGAGCTCTTGGCAACTGTCGTCACTTGTTTTGCGGCAAGGTCAACCTTTCTGAGATTGCCCCATGACTCAAGCACCCAAAGCACGTTCGGATTAATCGGGTCAACGACGATGTCGTTCATGAAGTCCGCGAATCCCGCACCATTGAGACTCTGCTCGAAAGGTCCGTCCTGCACCCTCTGCTCACCGGACGGGTCAGTGTAGCCGCAGACCGTCTCCACCTTTGACAGCATGGTGATCCTGAACTTTGAGGTGGCGGCGCAGTTGTCGTATTTGCTTTCCTTCTTTATGCTCAGGCGCACCTCGGCGTCCGTCGCCGCGCCGTCGGTCGTTCCGCGCGGCACCTTGCAGGTAATGCTCTGGCTCTTTCCGTCCTCGGAAGCGGTGAGGGTCTCGGCCTTGACCTTGCGCCCGTTGATTATGACGGTAATGGCATTCACATTCTCGCCGAAGTTGGTTCCGGTGATTGTAAGCTCGGTGCCGGCGCCGCCCTCGGCAGGGGTGAATCCGGTTATGGCCGCCTTCTCCGGCTCAGGTTCCGGAGTTGGAGTCGGGTCCGTCTTGCCGCCGTCGTCCGGTTTTTCAGTCCCCGGATCCTTAGGTTCATCCTTGGAGCAGCTGACCGCAGGCATTGCCGCGAGCGAGCAGAGCACTAAAAGTTTCAAAAGATTTCTTTTCATAACAGTGTGTGGTTTAGTTGTTTTTCACCATGTAAACACACCGCGCAGATATGCGGAAAGACCTCCACGTGCTCCGGTGAACACGCAGAAAGCCACATCCGCAAGTCTTCACGGATGTGGCTATCCAATATATTTTTTAATTGATTTTTCTGATTCTGTCAGAGACAAAGACTGACGGCATACGAAACCGCTGTGTCGCGCGTTCAGGTCATAACCCCCCCCATTGTGGTTTGTGATACAATTACTTTCATAATAGTGCTATCAATAATCGCTGCAAATATATCCGCAATTATCCACAATGGCCGCAAATTTCTGACTTAAAAGCTTAGATTTTTGACACAAACGAAAAACTGACCGGCATCATGGGCGGCCAAAATGCCACTGACAGCCCAAAACCCGGTAGTTTGACACTTTAAAATCCGAAAATAGTTAAGAATATTTGATAGAGT
>ENA-UOJA01000241-UOJA01000241.1-human-gut-metagenome-genome-assembly--contig:-C19-NODE-241-length-55848-cov-9.358325_pt1 | contig 55848 bp, 50 predicted proteins | sample MGYA00242337_ERZ723884 | MGnify/ENA metagenome assembly ERZ723884
CGTTAAAGTCACTTTTATCATATAAGAAAAGCCTCCCTTTCAAATATTATTATATCCAAAAGGAAAGCTTTTTTCCATTAATATTTCACTATTTTTTCACTATTTTTCATTATGTAGCCTTTAATGTAATTATTTACAATTTCTTTTGCAACCATTCATAATAGGTCGCAGGCCAGGGCTGTCTCCCCCCTGACAGACTCTGCTGCTTCACAGTTTATTCATACCAAAATAATTATTATATTATCTCTTATTTTTCATCCACCACCTGAAAAATATAAAACTTCAAATAATAACTCTCCGGCACGTTTGTGGAATTTGCCCAGAGAATCGGGTGGTCCGGCGCCTGTGTCCGAAATTCTACCTGGCGGAGTCTCTTGTGCGTTGCCTTTGCAGCTTCCTTTACTGTCTTCTCCAAAAGTTCCTGTGTCATGAAATGGGAGCAGGAGCACGTTGCAAGATAACCGCCGTCCTTCACCAGCTTTAAACCCTTCATGTTAATCTCCCGGTAACCTTTGATTGCGTTTTTGGTTGCCTGGCGCGACTTGGTAAAAGCGGGAGGGTCTAAGATGACAACATCATACTGCTCCCCGCTTAAAGCCAGCTTCGGCAGTTCATCGAGCACATTTGCACAGCGGAAATGAACCGTATTTTCCAGACCGTTTCTACGGGCATTTTCATTTGCCTGCTGCACGGCATACTCGGAAATATCAAGACCTGTGACATCCGCGGCTCCTGCGATTCCCGCATTTAACGCAAACGTTCCCATGTGGGTAAAGCAGTCTAACACCTTTTTCCCTTTACAGATACGCTGCATCGCAAGACGGTTGTATTTCTGGTCTAAGAAAAATCCTGTTTTCTGACCGTTTACGACATCGACAAGATAACGGACGCCGTTTTCCGTAATCTCAACGTTGGTGTCAAATTCCTCTCCGATAAATCCTTTTACCTTCGGAAGTCCTTCTTTGGTGCGCTCATTGGCGTCGCTCCGCTCATAGACACCGCGCACCTTAATGCCGTCTTTTGCAAGTTCTTCCTTCAAGAAAGAAACTATCGTCTCCTTAAACTGCTCCATGCCAAGCGCTAAACATTCCACGACAAGGACATCCTCATATTTATCAATGACGAGTCCCGGCAGAAAGTCTGCCTCCCCGAAAATGACACGGCAGCTTGACGTATCAACCGTCACCTTCCGGTATTCCCACGCATTTTTTACACGCATCCGCAAAAATTCCTCGTCAATCTCCTGGTCAGCTTTTCTTGTCATCATGCGCACCCGGATTTTAGAGTTCTGGTTGATAAATCCTTTTCCCATCGGGTAACCGTCAAAATCATGAACGCTCACAATATCCCCGTTCTTAAAGGTTCCGGTAATGGTTGCAATCTCATTGTCAAACACCCACACGCCGCCCGATTTTAAGGTACGTCCCTCTCCTTTTTTTAATGTCACAATTGTACTCATATTTTTTCAATTCCTTCCGTTTTATGCTGTTTCTTCCCCGCGGTTTACGATATAGATTCCGGCACACACCAATGCCAGCGACACGAGACACATCACACCGATGCTGTCCCCTTCGTGTAAAAGGATTGCTGATAAAATCACGCCGAACACCGGATTCATAAAGCCAAATACTGCCACTTTTGACACCGGATTGTACTTAAGCAGGATTCCCCACAGTGAATACGCCACTGCTGAAATGACTGCCATGTATAAAAGCATCAAAACTCCGGCAACGCTCCACTCAGAAAGCCGTCCGCCAGCAAGCAGTCCGCACACAATCATCACAAGTCCGCCGAATACAAACTGCCAGCCGCTTAAGAGCACCGGATTGTCTTCTTTGGAATAGCGTTTCAGAAATACAGACGAGAATGCGTAGGCAATCGTCGAGAGGAAAATAAATCCCTCTCCCGTAAAGTGAAATCCCAAATCCAGTCCGCCACCGGAACTATTCACTAAAACCACTCCTGCAAACCCAATGACGCAGCCAAGGATTTTGGCTGCGCTTAATTTTTCCTGATGAAATAAAAGGCTTGCCACCAAGATGGCAATGAAAACATTGACTCCCTCGATAATGGATGCCTTGACACCGGTGGTGTTCGCCAGTCCGACATAGAAAAAGATGTATTGCGCTACCGTCTGTAACAGCGCAAGTTTTGCAATTCTGCCATAGGAGCGGCGTTTTGGCACCAGCCATTCCCGGTTTAACGCACTTCCGATTGCAAGCGCTAACACACCCGCAAGGGTAAACCGGCATCCGGCAAACAGAATCTGTGCCGCCACATCGCCGGATGCGATATCAAACAGCCGGTAGCCAATCTTAATGCAGGGAAATGCACTTCCCCACAGTGCACAGCAGAGCAGTGCACCAAGCCACACGACAATTGTCTTTTGCATAAAATGTTCTTTGTCCTTCACAAGCTGTCTCCTTTATAACATGGTCTCATATTCCGTACCCGGCATTGGTTTTGCAAAATAAAAGCCCTGGATATCATCACACTTTAATCCCTGTAAAAACTTTAACTGCCCCTGGTTTTCCACACCTTCTGCGGTGATATGAAGTCCAAGCTGCTGTCCCATATGGATGACGTGGAACAACAGTGTTTCACCATCCTTATCCCCGATATGGTCAATTAATGTCTTATCGAGCTTTAAGGTATCAAAGCAGTGCATGCTGAGCGTTGCGAGGGAAGAATATCCGGTTCCGAAATCATCCATCAGAATCTTAACACCCATTTCCCGGAATTTTTCAAGCAAATTACAAATATCAGATTTCCCCTGCAATGCAGTCTCTGTGACCTCAAGCTGAACGTATTTCGGGTCAAGCTTATATTCCTTCATAATCTCACTGTAACGCTGCAATACATCGGCATAGTAAAGAGAAGCACGGCTGATATTAATCGATACCGGATACATTTTCCGTTTCTGTGCTAACCACTTTTCCTGCTGTCTGCATACGGCACGGAACATATACTCATCGAGTTTCATAATCATTCCATTGTGTTCAAAAAGCGGGATAAATTTCCCCGGAGAAATCAGCTTGCCGTCTTTGTCTCTCCAGCGCACCAGTGCCTCACTTCCAACAATCTCACAACTCGATGCACTGTATTTCGGCTGATACCAGACCTCAAACTCTCCGTCCGCAAGGGCCTCCGGGAAGCGCTCCTCAAGCTGCTTTTCTTCCTGCTGCTTCTGGTGATTAATCTCATCATAAAAAGCATAATGAAGTTCCGGCTGTGTCAGAGCATGCTCGCGCGCCACCTTTGCCTTGCTGTAGGCGTCCTCAAAACTTTCCGAGCCATCCATCCGGTAAATTCCATAGCCGGCGTGAATTCCGTATACATGAAGTTTTTTCGCTTTCTCACTGATGTGACCGGAAATCACTTCCATCCGGTCTATGGCTTCACTGCCATTTGGTGCAACTAAAAACAGGATAAACACATCGTCCCTGATATGTGCCGCAATCTCTTCTGTCCGCAGTTCCTTGCTTATAATCTTCCAGGTATCCCGAATCATATTCTCACCCGCCGCTTTTCCCGCAGCAATCGTGATATTGTTAAAATTCGTGATATCCATCATCACAAGATATCCCTGCCTGTTATGCCGCCTTGCAATCTCAAGCAAAAATTTTGCATAGTTCGCACCCTTCGTAATCGGATCCTCGTATACAAACTGTGTCATCTTCCGCTGCTGTTCCTTTGAAAACATCAAAAGCAGCGCCGCACCTATCACGATAAAAATTCCAACCAGAAAACTTGTCCGGTACTGATTTGCCTGAATCGGCATAACACGGCTTTCAAGCACTGCAGAGGGAATAATCGTAAGAATATACCAGGTGACTTCCTCATCCATCAGCTCTACCGGGCTACAGTAATAGTAATTTTTCTCGGACAGATATAAAGTTCCACCCTTTTCTGTCTTTTCTTCCATCTGCTCCCGCAGGGATTCGATTGCAGCCGCATTCCGCTCATCCGCCTTTTGCAGCTCTGAAAACAGATTGTGTGACAGTTCCAGCTTGTCACTTCCCATTACCGCCATAATTTCCCCGTTTTCATTGACCGCACAGCTATAACCCTGTCCCTCGAAACTTCCAACCTGCAAGGATTCATTAAACCGCTCGGATTCATAGGTCAGTCCAAATACACCCGTAACATTCCCATCCTCATCGTAAATCGGAATCGTCATGACATTGACCGCCGTGTGTTCCTCACCAATTGCATCCCGCAACATTCCTGTAATCGTACACTTTCCTGCCATTCCCCTCGTAAAAAATTCCCGGTAGGAAAGATTGGTTACACTTCCATCCGTTGAATACGTCGTTCCGTCCGGAAAACAGTATGCAAAACGTTTGAGCTGATATTCCTCCAGAAAAATTTTAAAATTCCCCAGTTTCTTGTCTATCGTATCTGTCGTTACACCGACAAGTTCTTCCGCGAGTGACTGCAACAGCTCATAGTCCGCATACACCTTCATATGAAGCACCACCGCATTCTGGCTCGCCACATCCTGAAGGTTCTGCCGGAGCTGATTCTCCATCTCCGTTACATTGACATAGGAACTGTGAAGTACTATCACTACGATTCCGGCTAACGCCAGCATTACAATGACAAATCTTTTCATCCCCATGTTCGAGCCATTCATCCTCATAAAGTCTTCTCCCGTAATCCAATCTAGTTGAAATCTCTTCTATCCCGATTGTCATCCTATGATAAAAAAATTTTATCACTACACCTTCTCCGGTGCAATGTGATTTTGCATTTTTGTGAATTTCTTCCTATTAAAATACCAGTTGTCTTTTGGAATTGCCAAGTTATGCCGATATGAATAAAAAGAACCTCTTAGGACAGGAGAAAAATTATGGCAACTATCAGCTTATGTATGATTGTAAAAAATGAGGAATCCGTTCTGGCGCGCTGTCTTGACAGCATTGCAGACCTGATGGACGAGATTATTATTGTAGACACCGGCTCCACTGACCACACAAAAGAAATTGCGGCAAATTATACCGATAAAATTTTTGATTTTGACTGGAAAAGCGATTTTTCCGCAGCGAGAAATTATTCTTTTTCCAAGGCAACGAAAGACTACATCTACACCGCAGACGCAGATGAGGTGTTAGATGAGACAAACCATGAGCGCTTTGCCCGCCTAAAAACCGTCATGCTGCCTGAAATCGAAATTGTGCAGATGAAATATATCACCGAAACCACCTTCGACACCGTGCAGAACTGCAACAAGGAATACCGTCCGAAACTGTTTAAGCGGCTGCGCACCTTTACCTGGGTGGACCCGATTCACGAGACCGTCCGCCTCGACCCAGTCATTTTTGACAGCGATGTGGAAATTCTGCACCGCCCGCAGTCTCTACACAGCAAACGTGATTTTTCTATTTTTGTAAAATCCTACCGAAACGACGGTTCTCTCTCTCCGAAAATCCGGAGTATGTATGCACGCGAGCTGCTTAAAACCGGCGATGCCAGAGACTTTGCCGATGCCACTCCTATTTTTGCTGACATTCTTGAACACGATTATGATGAAACAGCTCAAAAAGAGGCAGCCTGCGTGTTAGCGCGCGCTTACCGCCTCTCTGACCAGAAAAATGAATTTTTCAAGCTGACCTTAAAAGATATGATTACGACTCCCTGCTCTGAAATCTGCTATGAGCTTGGCACCTATTTTCAGGCATTGCGGGACTACAGCGAAGCTGCAATGTGGTATTATAACGCAGCCTACGAGACCAAAAGTATCTTAGACATCCACACCAGCGGCGACCTGCCGCTCTATGGACTTGTTGAATGTTATGAAGCGCTTCTTGCACAGGAAAAAGCTGCCGGCGGCAGTGTCTTGCTTCTCACCCAATACGAGCAGAGCCTCGAACAGTACCGGGAAGCTGCACGCAACTGGATGGTTCCGATGGAATTATAAGCGTTCCAGCACCTTTATTTCCCGCTCCAGCCACGGAATTTCTTCAAATGTATACTGTTTTGCCAGCGCTCGGTTTTTTGCAAGGGCTTCTTTGACTGTCACAAAGACGCCGTGGAAGCCTAATTTTTCTTCATAATCATCCTGAATTCCGGGCGCCCTTTTATGGCTATTGATATTGCATTCATAGTAAACAGATTTCATCTGAAACCACGTTCCTGCTTCTTCCGTGTCCTCATTTTCCTCATAGGCCACTACGATACAGTCTCCGGGCGTGATATCCACATAACCGGTCTCCTCACGGATTTCCCGAAGCAGCGCTTCCTCTTTTGTCTCCCCGGCTTCCACGCCTCCGCCCGGAAATTTATAATCTCCGCGATTCGTCTCCACCATCAGAAGCTTTCCATTCTCCCGGATCACCGCCCGCACCGCAAGGCGCTCGTGAATTACCGGATTGCCTGTGGGTTTTGTTCCTTTTATGATGTTTATTTCAAACATATGGCGTTCCTTTCGTGTTGTTTTTCTCCATTATAGCTGAAATCTTAAAAAACACCAATCCTTTCTCCCGTAAAATCTCTTGTAAAATCCCCCATAAAGTGATAGGATGAAAGTATGGTAAAAATTTAACAATCTTTCAAAATGTTACATTATGGGAGGGTACTGGAATGGATTTCACACAGGAATACAAACAGAAACTTACCACAGCCGATGAGGCAGTGAAGGTCATTAAATCAGGCGACTGGGTTGACTACGGCTGGTGTACCGGAACACCGGATGCGCTCGATGCAGCACTTGCAAAGCGCACTGATGAGTTAAAGAATGTCAATCTCCGCGGCGGTATCTTATTAAAACCGCTCGCTGTTTTTGCAAGAGAGGACGCAGGGGAACACTTCACCTGGAACTCCTGGCATATGTCCGGTATTGAGCGCAAGATGATTGCAAGAGGCTGTTCTTTCTACGCACCGATTCGTTATTCAGAACTGCCGCGCTACTACCGCGACCTTGATTTTACCGATGATGTTGCAATGTTCCAGGTTGCGCCGATGGATTCACACGGCTACTTTAACTTTGGTCCGAATGCTTCCCATCTCGGCGCTGTCTGCGAAACCGCAAAGCATATCATCGTGGAAGTAAATGAAAATATGCCGCGCTGTCTCGGCGGAACCGAATGTGGCGTACATATTTCCAAGGTTGCCGCTATCGTAGAGGGCAATAATCCGGCAATCGGAGAACTTGGTGCCGGCGGTCCTGCTACTGATGTGGACAAGGCAGTTGCAAAACTTATCGTTGACCAGATTCCAAACGGTGCCTGCTTACAGCTTGGAATCGGCGGTATGCCAAACGCTGTCGGCTCCCTGATTGCAGAATCCGACTTAAAGGACTTAGGTGTCCACACCGAGATGTATGTAGACGCATTTGTTGATATCGCAAGAGCCGGCAAGATTAACGGTTCCAAGAAGAACATCGACCGCTTCCGTCAGGCATACGCTTTTGGTGCCGGAACCAAGAAAATGTATGATTACATGGATGAAAATCCTGAGCTGATGAGCGCACCGGTTGATTACACCAATGACATCCGTTCCATCTCAGCCATTGATAATTTTATTTCCATCAACAATACCGTTGACTTAGACTTATTCGGACAGGTCAATGCAGAATCCGCAGGTGTGAAGCACATCAGCGGTGCAGGCGGACAGTTAGACTTCGTGCTCGGCGCTTACCTCTCCAAGGGTGGAAAGAGCTTTATCTGCTGCTCTTCTACCTTCACGACCAAGGACGGACAGGTAAAATCAAGAATCCTTCCGACCTTAAATCCGGGCTCCATTGTCACCGACACACGTGCAAATATCCATTATCTGGTAACAGAGTATGGTATGGTAAACTTAAAAGGTCTCTCCACCTGGCAGAAGACAGAAGCGATTATCTCTGTAGCGCATCCTGACTTCCGCGACGAATTAATCGCAGAAGCAGAAAAAATGCACATCTGGAGAAGAAGCAATAAATAATAAGACTGACCAAAAAATCCCCCGGATGTCTGGTTTAAAACCGGACATCCGGGGGATTTTTATTTTCCTGCTCCGAATAGCTGTAATAACTTCTGCTTTCAGGATGCGTTTTCAACCATTCTCCGCATGACTATGTATTTTTAATACCTCTCCGCGAAGCTCACAAAACAGTTCTGCTAACAGGGGTTCAAACGACGTCCCAGCTCCATCACGGATAATAGCAAAGCTTTCCTCGATGCTCATTGCCTCGCGATAACAACGTTTTTCGGAAACAGCATCAAATACATCTGCAACTGCCATAATTCTTGCCCCCAGCGGAATTTCTTCCCCCTTCAGTCCACAGGGATACCCTGTCCCATCCCATTTTTCATGATGACATTTGGCAATCATCGCCGCCATCTGCGATGCCTCACTGTTTCCGAGGTGGCTTAGCGATGTCTGAATGATTTTCTCCCCCTGCACAGTGTGCGTTTTCATAATTTCAAACTCTTCTTTTGTCAGACGCCCCGGCTTCTGCAAAATGGCATCCGGAATTGCAATTTTTCCAATGTCATGAAGCGGCGCAGCCTGTACCAAAGCCTCTTTATAATCCGCGGTTAAAATACTGGTGTAAAGATTCCTCTCCGACAGGGCATTTACCATAAGTTCTACATAAGCAGTGGTTCTCTTTACATGTTCTCCGGTACTGCCATCCCGGCTCTCGATAATATCCGCAAAACTGTGAACTGTCCTGTCATACATTTTCTCAAGTTCCAGATATGCTGGATTTTTGGTTCCAAAATACATACACAGGATGGAAACCGTGACTGCCAGGCTTGACACCAGCGCCTGTGGTACTAACATCTGATAAATACAGATACCGCCGGCTGCAATCAAATACACCACCGCACTGATTCGTTTTTGTGCTGCTATGTATTTCCAGCTTCTTGCATATACTATAATTGTAGCTATAAAATAAACCATTACCATCACATAACAGGTATAAGCCGGTATTCCCATCGAATAGTTTGTGATTTCTCCATGCCGGAATTCCAGCTTTCCGATTGCCGCCGCAATCACAAACTCATTTACCAGAAACGGCGCAATCACAAACAGCTTGTATTTTCTTTTCCTCGGAAGGATTCCCGCTTCTTTTGCGATATAATAGAAGAGCAAAAAGATTTCCAAATCCAGAAGCATCAGAAAAATCGCATGACATATGCGGTTTAATACATCCGGCACGGTGTCGAGATGATTCACCGTATACACGGTAATCATATCAAAAATCAGATAACTGATGCCCCCTGCAAGCATAATATCAAACATTGACGTTTTATATTCTTTACTCTTTATTGCGGCATAGTAATACATAATTACCATATATAATATGATAATCAGACAACCAATCTGTAACTTATAATGTAACATTTTCTCCCCCAATCATTCTCCTAAAGTCCCTGCGACATCCGGTCTCTGATTTCCACTCCGGTCGGCGTTCCTGCAAGACCACCCTTTCCCGTTTCACGGATGTCTTCGTTCATGCTGCGTCCGATTGCGCGCATCGCATCAATGACTTCATCCGGTGGAATCTTGCTGAAAATTCCCGCCATTGTCATATCCGCAGAGGTCATCGCATTGACTGCCCCCATCACATTGCGCTTCACACAGGGCACTTCCACTAACCCCGCCACCGGGTCACAGGCAAGTCCCAACAGATTTTTGAGTGCCAGTGCCGCCGCATTAGCGATTTCTCTGCCGCTTCCTCCTAAAAGATGTGCCACGCCTCCTGCTGCCATCGCCGATGCAGAACCAATCTCTGCCTGACAGCCTCCGGCTGCGCCCGCCAAAAACGCACGGTTTGCAATTACCCCGCCGATTCCTGCTGCCACATAAAGCGCCTCTACCATCTGTTCCTCAGAGTAACCTTTCTCCTCCTGAATGGTTAGAAAAACTGCCGGAACCACCCCGCAGGAGCCTGCGGTCGGCGCTGCCACGATACGTTTCATGCAGGCATTGGACTCGCTGGTCTTTAATGCCTTCTCCATCACCTTGCCGATAAAATCGCCGCAAAGCAGGGAGCCAGAAAGCCTTGCCGCCTTCATTTTGCCGCCCTCTGTGCCCACAAGACCGCTCGCAGACAGCAGCTTTTCATCGTATTCCTCATCCGCTTTTTTCATGGCAAGGTACATTCCGCGCATCCGCTCAAAATTTTCCTGCTCCGAAATGTCCTGTTCCCTACAGTCATCCTCCTGCACAATTTTCCAGAACGGTTTATTTTCCTGTTCTTCAAGTTGACATAATTCTTCCAGAGATTGATACATACTTTTTCTCCATTCCTGTACTTCTTTTTGCCGGTTATTTCTTAATCATCCGCCAGGCCCAGATACGTTACCTTTATAATGCCCTCTAAGTGCTCAAGCCATGCAATCGAATCCTCCGGTATCTCCTGGTCACACTCGATTACCATAACTGCATTTCCGCCCCTTGCCGCACGGTTTAACTGCATCGTTGCAATATTTACCGACTTATGCGCTAACATCGAAGTCACTTCCGTGACATGCCCCGGCTGGTCAAGGTTATGAACGATAAGCGTCGGATAATCGCCGCTGAAATTTACCGGAAGCCCGTCCATCTCACAGATGCGTATCTGTCCGCCGCCGACGGACGCCGCCTGCACCTCAAGCGTTCTGCCGGATATTCCCGTGAGGTTCATCCGTACCGTATTCGGATGTGCGTCTCCTAAATCAATGCCGTTTATGGTGTAGTGCATCCCTGCTTTCTTTGCAAGCACAAAGCTCTCCGGGATTGCAGCATCGTCCACCTCCATGCCGAGAAGACCTGCAATCACCGCCTTATCCGTTCCATGTCCTTTCCCGGTTGCAAGAAAAGAGCCGTGAAAAAAGATGTCTGCCGATGCCACCGGCTCTCCTAACAGTTTTCTGCTGACGCGCCCGATTTTGACTGCCCCCGCCGTATGCGAGCTCGACGGTCCTACCATCACAGGCCCGATAATATCCAATAAGTTCATATGATTCCTCTTTTCTTCGTCTCAGTTTCCTATATCTATCATCAATCGGATGATTCCGTATTGGTCATGTACGCATTATATACACTTTTTTATTAAAAAGCAATTTGTTTGGAAGGGATGATTGTGTTAGAATAAGAATATTCCTATGAAAGAGAGGTACTGTTATGCCAGACGAAACACTCCATACCCATACGCTGCCGGACGGCTCAACTGTGACTCATTCCCATGGGACACAGGAACATGATGAGCACGAACATTCTCATGGAGAACACGGACATCATCATACCAATACCAAGGCTGTCATCAACCGGATGAACCGCGCCATCGGTCACATGGAGTCCATCAAGCATATGGTCGAAGACGGAAGGGATTGCAGCGAGGTTTTAATCCAGATTGCTGCCGTGCGCTCCGCCATCAACAACATCGGAAAAATTATTCTCGAAGACCACATTAATCACTGTCTGGTGGATGCGGTGGAAACCGGGGATAAGAAGATGCTCGAAGACTTAAATGACGCCATAAATAAGTTTGTAAAATAGGAAATTCTCTCTATTCATCTCCAACATTTGGACATATTCTGTTCATTTTTTATTCATATTTTACAGAAAATCACACAATGTTCTTACTTTTTTATTTATCTTCCCGATTGATTTTAGCCGGATTTCGGGTTATAGTCTCATGGTGCAGAATTTTACAGTAATTTTACCCGCAGCTTACAACAGACCGGAAGCCTCGAAAATTTTTCGGAAATTCCGACGAATTCCACATATATATGAAATGGGAGGATTTTAAATGAAAAAAACTTTTCAAACATTACGTTCAAAACTTCCAAAGAAAAAACCTCACAGCGAGAAGTATTATAAACGGATTGATTTTTTAAATAAATATTCTCTGGTATTCCATTTTCTGCTCGCCTGTGTACTGACTTTTGCAATTGAATGGATTTCCCGCAGAGACCTTGGCTCCGCCCTTTCCTTTATCGGCGGACACACGTTAGCCTTCCTCTATAATGCATTCATTATTTTTGCATCCCTGTCTCTTGTCTATCTGTTCAAATGCAGGGCACAGCTTCGTGTGTTAATCAGTGGTCTGTGGCTTTTTCTTGGAACCGTAAACGGATTGATTCTTTCAAGCCGCGTAACACCGTTTAGCTACACAGACTTAAAATGTATTTCCGATTTGCTGTCCATGCAGAATACAAACTATTTTACCGCAGAGGAAGCCACCATCGTCGTTTCCTGTATTGTGACCTTTGTTGTCCTGCTGATTCTTTTCTTTATTAAAGGACCACGCTATCAGGGAAAACGCCGTGTCGTATTAGAGCCGCTTGCAATCTGCTGTCTGCTTCTTATCGGACTGCCGATTACCACCCACGCTGCACAGAATTCCAATATCCTTGCTTCTTATTTTTCCAATATTGCGCAGGGATATTCCGATTATGGTTTTGTTTATGGTTTTTCTACAAGTGTGGTTGGAAGGGGCATGAGCAAACCGGACGATTATTCACAGGAAACAATTGAAGCAATCACCACTTTAACGAATGCAGAAACACCGGATACCACCGTGACAGCAGAAAATGCACCAAACATCGTCTGCGTCCTGTTGGAGTCCTTTGTTGATCCTTATGAGGTAGGTTTCCTCACGATGTCGGAAGACCCGATTCCAAACTTCCACAACCTTGAGGCAAATTATTCTACCGGATATCTCACCGTCCCGGTCGTCGGTGCCGGAACCGCAAATACAGAGTTTGAAGTTTTAACCGGTATGAGTATGCAGTATTTTGGAACCGGCGAGTATCCGTACAAAACCATTTTAAAACAGACCGACTGCGAGAGTATCGCATCTGACCTCTCCAAAATCGGTTACGGAACACACGTTGTCCACAACAATACCGCTACCTTCTACAGCAGAAACAATGCTTTTTCCATGATGGGCTTTGATTCCTTTACCAGCAAAGAGCTGATGAACATTGCAGAATACACGCCAAACGGCAACTGGCCGACCGACGATGTGCTGGTATCCGAGACAGTAAAAGCATTAAACTCCACGAAGGATCAGGCCGATTTTGTATACACGATTACCGTAGAGGGACACGGCGATTACCCTTCCGAGAAGATTCTTGAGAATCCGGCAATTACTGTCAGCGGTGCCGCTACTGAGGCCTCTAACAACCAGTGGGAATATTATGTAAATATGATTCATGAGGTAGATGATTTTATCGGCGATTTGATTTCTGCCCTTGATTCCCGCGGTGAAGATACTATTGTAGTTATGTTTGGAGACCACCTCCCAACGATGGGGCTTGCCGATTCCGATATGAAATCCGGTGATATTTTTAAGACCAAATACATCACCTGGAACAATATGGGACTTTCCAAGGAAGATGCAGACCTGACCGCTTATCAGCTTCTTGCAAATGTCACTGCACAGGCTGGTATCCATGAGGGAACGATGTTTGCTTACCACCAGTCACAGTCTGAGTCCTCCACCTACCTTTCCGGACTTGAGAATCTTCAGTATGACCTTCTTTACGGAAAGCGTTATACCTATAACGGCGAGGACCTCTATCCTGCAACCGACCTTATGATGGATGTGGAAGATGTCAGCATCACAAGCGTAAAGAAAGACCGTTACAACAATGCCATCTCCGTTTATGGTGCAAACTTTACGAAAAACACCAAGATTTTTGTCAACGGCAAAAAGGTTGCCACCACCTACGTGGGACCACGCTTAATCCGTACAAGCCTTACAAATATCTCGGACGGCGATACCGTTACCGTAAATGTAATCGGTTCTAAGGGAATTATCTTACGTGCCGGCAAAAACGAGGTGGTCTACACAGACCCGGATGTCGTACCGGAAACCGAAACCACGGAACCGGAAAACACCGAAAGTACGGAAAGTACCGAGAATACAGAAGATACCGAGAACACCGAGAACAGCGAAAGTAGTTCATCAGCTATAGTTCCTGTGCAGTAGCTTCAAAAAGTCCACAACACCATTCAAAAATCCCAGGCCACAACTCGTGACCTGGGATTTTTTATATCTTATGTGGACAGCACCGCTTTTATTTAATCGCAGGCATTTTTAAAGTTATTCCAGATTTCTGCGTGCAAATCTTCTGCTTCCTGGGAAACATTCTGGATGCTTTCTCCCTCTGTCACGCTGTCCGGAACGACGATATATTTCTTCATATCCTCGGAGATATACTCCTCAGCCGCCTTGTTCGTGCAGTAATAACCGATTGCCTCAAAGCACTTTGCGGAAATTTCCGGTCTTAAGAGATAGTCGATAAACGCATATGCTGCATCCGGATTCGGTGCCTTAGACGGAATAAATCCTGCCATAATACCAAATCCAAGCCCTTCCTCCGGGTATACCGCTACTAAATCATCCCTTGCATTTAACGCCTCATAAACCTGTGAGGAATAAAGGAATGCGGCTGCCACTTCTCCGCTCACCAGATAGTCCTGCGTGTTGCTGTCATTAATCACGCGTACATTCGGTGCAAGCTCTAACAGCTTGTCTCCTGCGGCACGGATGACATCCAAATTCTCTGTGTTAAAGGATTCTCCCATCGTCTTTAACGTGATACCATCAATAACACGGTAATTTCCAATCAACGCCACATTATCTTTTAAGGATTCATCCCACAGATCTGCATAACCTTTGATATCAATATCCACTAACGCCGGGTCGTAAACGATTAACGGGATTCCGGCTCCATACGGCGCCGTAAACGTGTCATCCGGGTCATAAAACTGTCCCTGGTAAAGCGGGTTGATATTGCCCCAGTTTTCCAGTTTTGAGGTGTCTAAATCCTGTTTTAATCCTTCCTTGGCAATCAGCTCAAGAATATAGTCATCAGCGATAACAAAATCATAATCGCCGCCTTCTGTCTCCTCGAGTTTCGCCAACATATCCTCATCATAGTCGAAGTTGGAATAATTGATTTTGATTCCGGTTTCCTTCTCGAATCCATCGAGTACTTCCTGTGGGAACATTCCATCCCAGGTATAAAGATTTAACGAAGTCCCTGCAAGACTGCTCTCGGTTCCTCCGTTATCGCCTGCGCTGCTGTCTGAATTTCCGCAGCCGGCAAACATCCCTGCGGCTAATACGGTTACAAGTAATGTTGCAATCAGTCTCTTTTTCATAGTCTCCTCCATTTCAATTCTTAAGAATCAATTGCTTCTCTATCGCCATTTCCCGTCCGCCCAAGCCAGGCGCCCAGAAATAATACGATTATGGTTACAATAAGCATGACAGTAGTCAGCGCATTGATTTCCGGTGTCACACCGGTTTTTAATTTGGTATAAATTTTAATCGGCAGGGTATTTACCGTTGCCCCGGTCACAAAAATGCTGATGACCACATCGTCAAATGACATGGCAAAGGATAACAGCACACCGGATGCAATTGCGGGCAGAATCGCCGGCAGCGTGATATCCCAGAATACCCGGATTCCGGATGCCCCAAGGTCTCTCGCCGCTTCTTCAATAGAAGGGTCCATGCCGGAAAGTCTTGCACGCACGGTCATAAAGACATATGGCACACAGAACGTCGTGTGCGCAATCACAAGTGTAAGCATGCCAAATGGCAGATTCATAAAAGAAAATGCCGCCATAAACACCATTCCAAGAATAATCTCGGGAATCATCAAAGGCATCAGCGAAACATACGCCACTGCCTCATTTGCACGGCTCTTTTTCCGGTGCATCCCGACCGCTCCCGTCGTTCCGATAACGACCGCCGCAAAACAGCTTAATCCGGCAAGCACCAGGCTGTTTTTCAGCGCTTCTCCGATATCTCTGTCACGAAAGAGCTGCGCATACCATTTTAAGGAAAATCCATCCCAGACAGATGTAATTTTCGACTCATTAAACGAGTAAACAACGGTTAATATAATCGGAATATACGTAATCACAAGAATCAGTGCCATATAAATCCATGGAAGTTTCGTCTTTGTTTTCATCAGTACAATCCCTCCAGTTCTCCGGTATTGGCAATTTTACGGTACAACCCGATAATCAGGGACGTTAAAACCAAAAGCACAACGGAGAGTGCCGCCGCAAACGGAAGATTTCTTCCTTTTGTAAGCTGTTCCTGAATCACGCTTCCCACAAGGACGATTTTATTTCCGCCCAGAATATCCGCCACAAAAAACAGCCCCATCGAAGGAATAAACGTAAGTATCACGCCGGAAAGCAGTCCCGGCATTGTGTGCACCAACGTGATGGAGGTAAATGCCCTCCATCTGCTGGCACCGAGGTCTCTCGCCGCTTCCACAAGCCCCCAGTCCATTTTTTCCGCACTCGAATACACCGAAAGAATCATAAACGGCATCAAAAGATACACCATTCCTATCAGAACCGCCGGGTAGGAATACAACAGTTTTAGCGGCTTTTGTGTAAGGTGAAGCCCCATTAAAATCTTATCTAAGACACCGTTGCTGCGGAACATGATAATCCATCCGTTTAAGCGCATCAAAGAACTGGTCCAAAACGGAATCATCAAAAGTAGCATCGTGCGCTTTTTCCATTTTGGGGACATCTTTGCCATGAAATACCCAAACGGGTATCCGGTCAGCACGATAAAAATCGTTGCCGTAACTGCCAGCTTTAAAGAATCACCAAATGTGCGCAGATACAGCGGCTCTAAAATCCGTTTAAAATTGTCAAGCGTAAATTCCGGCACAAAGCCCCACACCTCAGCACGTGTCGTAAAACTTAAAAATACCATGTATACAAGCGGGGCAAACACGAAAATCAACGTAAACAGATAAATGGGAATCAACAGTGCAAACGTTCCCGCCTGTTTTTTCCGCTTTCTGCCTGCGGAGTGATTAGCAGCCATTGTCAATCACCTCCACCATCGCATCCTCTTTCCATCCGATTTTTCTTGTCTCACCTGTGGCAATGTCATAATCAATTCCAAAGCGGCTTGCGGTAATGTGCTGTCCATCCGGCAGTAAAAAGCGAAGCTTTAACTGTCCTCCGGCAAAACTTTTCTCTTCCACTACCGCCTCATAACGGCAGGCATCCTCTCCGTCTAATAAAACCTTTTCACTGCGGATTGCATACGCCTTTCCAGCCTTTCGGAAAATATTGGCATTTCCCACAAAATCCGCCACGTAGCTGGTGCGCGGATGATAATAAATCTCATTTGGCGTTCCCACCTGTTCAAACACACCGCCGCGCATCACTGCAATGCGGTCGGACATATTGATTGCCTCTTCCTGGTCATGCGTAATATAAATAAACGTAATGCCCAGTTTTTTCTGAAGATTTTTTAATTCACTCTGCATCTGGCGCCGCAGCTTTAAATCCAGCGCTCCAAGCGGCTCATCGAGAAGCAGGACCCCGGGGCGGTTGATGACCGCACGGGCAATTGCCACACGCTGCTTCTGTCCGCCGGAAAGCTCCTCGGGCTTTCGTTTTCCATAGCCCTCAAGCTGTACCATGGAAAGCATTTCCTCAACATGCTTTTTTATTTCCTCTTTCGGAACCTTCTTAAGCCGCAGACCGTAGCTGATATTTTTTTCCACATTCATATAAGGAAACAGGGCGTAATTCTGGAAAACGGTGTTGATATCCCGGTGGTTTGGTTCCAGCGCGGTGATGTCTGTTCCGTTTAGCAGAACCTGACCCTCGTCCGGCTCCTCCAATCCCGCAATAATCCGCAGGGTGGTTGTCTTTCCGCAGCCCGAGGAGCCAAGCAAGGTGATAAACTCGCCCTCCTCAATCTTCATATCGATTCCTTTTAACACCTGATTTGTGCCAAAACTTTTCGTAAGATTCTTTAATTCTAATAACATCTGTTTTTCTCCCTGTCAGATAATATATTCAATCTGATCCATGGTCTGTCTTGTCTTCGTGTTATATAACAGGACACATTCCCTCAAATCCATCTTTCCGAGCGCATAGATTCCTTTTCCGGTATCATTTAACACCGAAATGTGAACCTTTCGGTTATAGCGCTTCGGCTCATCCCACACCATGACAACGCTCTCTGCCTCGTAAGGCTTTTGTCTGTAATACGGGTCAAATAACTCCACGTACTCTCCGTCAAGCCCGGTAAACAGCACGTAATGCCAGCAGCCTAGCATCAGCTTTGCCACCACAACGCCTTTCTGCTGTAAGCACTCGGTCACCTTGGAAAACTTTCCCAGAAACACATCCTTGCCGTTTAAATTCTCGCAGTGAATCGGAAATTTGCGCACCTTACCGTATTGGTTGAGCCAGTGTGCAAGAAAATTCATCGCCATATCCGTGGTTCCGCTCTTGTGCGCCTCTCCTTTTCTATTATAGCCATCCAGACAGTATTGCATGATACATTTCGCCACTTCCGGTGGAATTTCTTCCCTCTTAAATAGGAAGCTGATAGCATTCATCATCGTGGTCGGTCCGCAGTCGTATTCGGTTGTCTGATAATTCAATGGATTTTTCATCGGTTGATTCCTCCCATAGTCTATCGGTTTACTGGGATATTATGTTAGATAATACACCATCACATCCCAAATTGCAAGAAAAAATGTGCACTAACCGGCATAAAAAAACCGGCTCACAAACGTGAGCCAGGCTTACTTTTCCCATTCCGTTTCTATGCTTCGATTTCACGGATTAAATTTACCATCTCAATCGCACCGGTCGCACACTCAAATCCCTTATTGCCTGCCTTGCTTCCCGCGCGCTCGATTGCCTGCTCGATGTTATCGGTCGTCAGCACCCCGAACATCACCGGAATATCACTGTTTAAAGAAACTGTCGCAATGCCCTTTGACACCTCGCTGCACACGTAATCATAGTGGCTTGTTGCACCGCGGATGACCGCTCCAAGGCAGATAACGGCATCGTATTTGCCGCTCTTTGCCATCTTTGATGCGATAAGCGGAATCTCAAATGCTCCCGGCACCCATGCAACATCCACATCCTCCTCCGGCACGTTGTGACGTTTTAAGCCGTCCATTGCCCCGGCTAAAAGTTTTCCGGTAATAAATTCATTAAACCTTGCGACCACGATTCCCACTCTTGTTTTTTCTGCTACTACATTTCCTTCAAATACGCTCATTTTCATTCTCCTTTATTCTTAAAAATTTAATAGATGTCCCATACGGTTCTGTTTTGTCTTCAGATAAAACAGGTCATATTTTGACGGTGCAATCTGAATCGGCACGCGCTCCGTAATCTCCATGCCATAATCTGCAAGCTGGTAAACCTTATCCGGATTGTTCGTCAAAAGACGAAGCGTCTTTGCCCCTAAATCTCTTAAAATCTGTGCTCCGATATAATACTCTCTCTCATCCCCGGCAAACCCGAGTGCCAGATTTGCTTCTAACGTGTCCATACCCTCATCCTGTAAGGCATAGGCGCGCAGCTTATTTAAAAGCCCGATTCCTCTGCCTTCCTGGCGCATATAAAGAAGGACGCCCCTTCCCTCGCGCTCAATCTGCGTCATCGCCGCCGCAAGCTGTTCCCCGCAGTCACAGCGCAGGGAACCAAACGCATCTCCGGTCAGACACTCCGAGTGGACACGGCATAAGAGGTCTTTTCCATCCCCGATTTCGCCTTTTACCAGTGCCACATGATGTTCACCGTTCAACAGATTCCGGTAACCATACGCGCGGAACTCACCGTATTTTGTAGGGAGTTTCGTCTCTGCGACACATTCCACAAATGTTTCATGAAGCTTCCGGTATTCCTTTAACGCCGCAATCGTGATAAACGTAAGGTTCCATTTCTTCGCCAGTTCCAAAAGCTCCGGGGTCCGCATCATTGTTCCGTCATCCCGCATAATCTCACAGCAGAGTCCGCACTCCTTTAACCCTGCAAGCCGCATCAAATCAACCGTTGCCTCCGTATGTCCTTCCCGCTCAAGCACACCGTTTTTTTTCGCACGAAGCGGAAACATATGTCCCGGTCTTCGGAAATCCTCCGGACGCGCATCTTCTTTTACGCACTGCATCGCTGTCATGCTCCGCTCTTTTGCGGAAATTCCGGTGGTTGTACCCACATAATCGACCGAAACGGTAAATGCTGTCTCATGATTGTCCGTGTTTTCCTGCACCATCTGCTGAAACATCAGCTTTGCACACAGTTCCTCCGACATTGGCATACAGATTAACCCTTTGGCGTATTTTGCCATAAAATTCACATTCTCGGTGGTGGCAAACTCGGCGGCGCAGATAAAATCGCCTTCGTTTTCGCGGTCCTCATTATCTGTCACGACAATGATTTTTCCCTGCTTTAAATCCGCTAACGCCTGTTCCACCGTTCCAAATTCCTTCTGCTCTTCCATCTGTTTTTCCTCCCCTAAAAACCATATTTCTGTAAAAATTCTTTTGAGATGCCCTGCGAAGCCGTCCCGGCGGACTTCATTTCTTCCGCTTCTTCGGGTTTCCTCAAAAGCAGCCGCTCCACATATTTTCCGATACAGTCGTTTTCGAGGTTGACCGTATCCTTGCATTTCCGCTCGGACAGTGTGGTATTTGCCGCTGTATGCGGAATCACCGACACCGAAAAATCGCTGTCTGTCACCGCCGCCACCGTAAGACTGATTCCGTCAATGGCTATCGAGCCTTTTTCGACGATATACCGAAGAATCTGCGGGGATGCCGCAATCGTATACCAGACGGCGTTTGCATCCTGTTTTATCGCCGTCACCGTTCCCGTACCATCAATGTGCCCGGCTACGATATGACCGCCGAAGCGCCCGCCCATCTGCATTGCACGCTCCAGATTTATGCGGCTGCCGCGGGCTGCCGCCCCGATGGAGGAACGCCGCAGCGTCTCATGCATGACATCCACCGTAAAATAATCCGCTCCAAACGAGGTCACCGTCAGGCAGATTCCGTTTACCGCAATGCTATCTCCAAGCTTTACATCCGTAAGCACTTTCTGTGCCCCGATGGTAAGTACCGCTGAAGCGCCGTTTTGCCTGATTTGTTTTATCGTTCCAACTTCTTCTATGATTCCGGTAAACAAAAAACCACCTCGCTTTCGATTAACAAATCGTCTCCAAACCACTGACAGTTTTTCCGCCGCAATTTAATGCTTTCATCCGGCAGATTAACTCCACATCCGCCGACCGGCCCGGGCGCCGTGGCACCGCCGAATATTTTGGGGGCAAGAAATGTGTGAACCTCATTTACCACACCACTTTTTAATGCCTCCCAGCCAAGCGTTGCTCCGCCTTCCAATAAAATACTGTCAATTCCCATCGCACCAAGTTTTTCCATCAGCTCATTTAAATCCACGCGCCCTTCTTTTTCCTCTGTGACAAGAATTTCACAATGTCTTTCTTCCAGCCGGTTCCGTTTGTCCGCATCTTTCGAGCAGGTGGCAATGATGGTGCGGTTTGTCTCCGCCGTCTTTACGATGCGGCTTTCCTCCGATATCCGAAGCGTACTGTCACAGACGATGCGTACCGGGCTTTTTAGCCCCGGAATCCGGCAGTCTAACATCGGGTCGTCAAGTTCTACCGTGCGGATTCCAACCATAATTCCCATCAGTTCATGGCGCATCCAGTGCACATGCTCCCGTGCGGCACTCCCGGTAATCCACTTCGAGGCACCGGTTACGGTTGCAATCTTTCCGTCCATCGTCATCGCGTATTTAAAAACCACGTACGGACGCTTCGTCTTCATATAATGAAAAAATATTTTATTTAATGCCAGACATTCCTCTTCGAGCACACCTTCGTCCACCGTCACGCCATGCTCCCTTAAAATTGCAATGCCTTTTCCTGCGACAAGCGGATTTGCGTCCCCGCATCCGACCACCACGCGGGAGATTCCTGCTTCAAGAATTGCTTCCGTACACGGCGGCGTCTTCCCGTAATGACAGCAGGGCTCCAACGTGACATACAGAGTCGCCCCCGTGGCATCCTCGCCTCTTTCCCTGCAATCTGCAAGGGCATTGCGCTCCGCGTGAAGCTCTCCGCATTTTCTGTGATAGCCCGTTCCGATAATCCTGCCGTCCTTCACGATGACGGCTCCCACCATCGGATTTGGATTGGTAAATCCCTTTGCGCGTGCGGCCAACTCTAACGCCATCCGCATATATTCTTTATCCTGCATGACCTGCTCCTTTCTTGAAATAAATGCGCACCACAAAAAGCCCTGAAGGAAATGTTTCCTTCAGGGCTTTTCTATCTGCTTAAAACCAATCACCGGATATTTATGTTATGATAGGTATTTCCTATAAATTAAAAACTCTGGAATAAAAAAATTCCAGAGCAAATAAACCAGATTGGTTCTTTTATGTTTTCTTCTTTCATCCAGACTGTACTGTCGGCTTCGGAATCACACCGAATCATGCCTTGCGGCTCGTGGGCTTTACCACCGGTAGGGAATTGCACCCTGCCCTGAAGAACTATTCTTTTTTATAGTCCAAAGTATAGCACTTTTCCCCGCGATGTCAAGCCCGTTTTTTTCCAGAACCTTTCCCTCATTGCAAAACCTGAACGAAACTTAAAAGAAATATTAAGGTTTCATGAATCCAATTTCTTTTCCAAAGATATGTGCTACAATCGCAAATGGAAAATAATTACAATCAAAGGAGATTACCATGAGTAAAGACAATACACCCAAAAAGAAGAAAAAGAAACTATGGATACCCATTCTCATTGTACTTGCCCTTATCATCGGCATTGTGAGTATCTCTTTAAAACGTATGGGCAGCCAGATTGAGATGGCAGCCAATACCGTAGAAATCGAACCGGTGGCAAAACGTGATTTGTCCGATTCCATCTCTATGAAAGGAACCATATCCGGTGAGAGCAAGACAAATGTCATGTCTATCGCATCTGCCGAAGTCACCTCTGTCTCCGTACAGCCGGGCGATATCATTTCTGAAGGAGACCCGCTTGTAACCCTTGATACGGCCGATTTGGAAAAAGAGATTGCTTCTCTTGGCACAGACATTACAAACGCTGATGCCATTGCCCAAAATGAAACTGCCCAGAAAAAAGACTCCTTAAATCAGGCAGTCGAAGACCAGAACACCGCTCTTTCCCGTGCTCAGAGCACCATAGACGAAGCACAGCGCGACCTTGATTCCACCCAGAACAATTACAACTCCTGCAAGGACTCTCTTGATAAGAAAAACGGTTCCCTTTCCGATGCCAAAAGAGAACTTGAAGCAGCCGAAAAAGAACTGAAAAAGGCTTCCACCGCTTTGGAATCCGCCCAGACTGCCTATACCGCAGACCCGGATGACAAGAAACTGAAAAAAGCGTATGATGCCGCTTTAAAGACACAGACCGAGAAGCAGACTGCCTATGAGAAAGCACAGCTTTCTCTCACAAATCTTCAGACGGATATTGCATCTCTCGAGGCAGAACTTTCCACCTATGATTCTTCCATAAAAGCAGCGCAGAATACACTTGAAAGCGCTAAAGAAAGCTACGCCGACACCGCAACTTCGACTGCAAGAACGGTCGCAGCCGCACAGAACGCTGTCAATATGGAACAATACCAGTCAGATGACAGTCACAGTCTGTCTGAGAAACTTGATAATCTCAAAAAACAGTTAGACGACTGCACGCTCACCGCTCCGTGCAGCGGCGTTGTAACCGCAGTCAATGTATCTGTCGGCGATAATTATGCAGCCGGCACAACCATGATTACCATTGAGGACACCAGCGCCTTAAAAGTCATCGTAAATGTTGAGGAAGCCAATATTTTAAAATTACAGGAAGGCATGAAGGCAATTATCACAACCGATGCCACCGGAGAAGAAGAAATTTCCGGAACCGTCACCCGCGTTGTCCGTGTGAAAAACCAGTCCACTACGGATGCGGCTGCACCCGGCAGCTATTCCGCAGAAATTTCCATTGACAGTACAAGCCTCTTAGTCGGAATGAATGCCAAAGCACGTATTATTTTACAGGAAAAAAGCTCTGTTCTTGCCGTTCCCTACGATTTAATCCGGCTCGATGACGACGGCAGCAATTACGTCCTTGTAGCCATCGGAAACGAAGACGGAACCGCAACAGCAGTCCGCAAAAACATTGTCTGCGGCGAGGAAGTCGACTACTACACCGAAATTACAGGAGGCGATTTAAAAGAAGGAGATCTGCTCATCTATGACTATAATGGCACTGTCACCGAGGGACAGATTTTCTCCCCGGAGCAGCTTTATTCCGAGCAGTCCCTGACTCCTCTTACCGCAGTTGACAGCACAGAACGTGTTGATGACAGTACCGAAAGTGTTAGTGACAGCACAGAAACGGAGGTTACACCGTGAGCGAACCAGTCATTTCCATGCAGCATATTGTAAAAAAATATTATGAAGGAAAACCAAATGAGCTTGAAATCCTGCACGGCATCGACCTTACCGTACATCAGGGCGAATTTGTCTCGATTGTCGGCGAGTCCGGCTCCGGCAAAAGTACCTTAATGAATATTATCGGCGTGCTTGACCGTCAGACAGACGGGATGTATTCCCTCGAAGGGCAGGATGTGGGCAGCATGAGTGATGAAATCCGCAGTGCCATAAGAAACCGCAGAATCGGTTTTGTTTTCCAGAATTTTAACTTGCTTCCGCGTGCCAACGCCTTAAAAAACGTAATGGTTCCGTTAATGTACAGCGACACCCGCGAGAAAAACCAGAAAGAGCGCGCAATGGAGATGCTGCGGATGGTGGATATGGACGGACGTGCCGACCATCGTCCCAACGAGCTCTCCGGCGGTCAGAAACAGCGTGTGGCAATCGCCCGCGCCATGATTAACGACCCTGCCATCATCCTTGCCGATGAGCCGACCGGTGCCTTAGACTCCAAAACCGGACATATGGTTATGGATTTGTTTCACAGGCTGCACGAGGAACAGGGCAAAACTATTGTCCTGATTACCCACTCGCAGGAACTTGCCCACGAGACAGAACGTATCGTTACGCTCCTAGATGGCAATATCGTGGCAGATAACGGAGGTACGCAGAAATGTTCCTAGAAAATATCAAAGAAGCGATTACCAGCATTTTCAGCAATAAAATGCGCTCCATGCTCACAATGCTCGGAATTATCATCGGAATCAGTGCGGTCATTACGATTACAACCATCGGAAGCTCTATTCAGTCCACACTGACTTCCACCTTAAATTCTCTCGGTGGAAACACAATTTCCGCATACTTATCACCGCGCTACCCGGAGGATGATAACTGGGACGACTGGGATGTTCCGGAAATGACAGACAGCGACTATGTGACGCAGGCAATGATTGATGAGCTCATCGAAACCTACCCGGATGAAATTTCCGGCATCGCGGCAAGCAGCTATTTTGCAGACGGTCAGTTCAAAAAAAGTGCCGACCTCTACGCAAATGTCTCTATCCAGGGCGTAACACCGGAAAATCTCGAATACGTGAAGCTAACGATGCACGCGGGCAGAAATCTGACTGCAAAAGATAACTCCGGCAAAAAAAATGTCTGCCTTATCGCAGATACCATGGCAGAACGTTATTTTGAGGGAAAAGACCCCATCGGAGAACAAATTTCCTTCACCTCCTCCGATGGCAGTTCTTATGATTTTACAGTTGTAGGCGTTTATAACTACAATGCTGCCTTATTCGGAAAAATTGATACCTCCGTCCCGGAAAAAGACCGCAGCACACAGGTCTATATCCCACTTCAGACCTGTTTTAAATTACAGGGCAACGAACAGACCGGCTACGATAATTTCAGCGTCTTATTGCAGCCGTTAGCTGACATTAACCAGGCAACCGAAGATATCACGACATTTTTTGACGAGAAATATGCGCAGAACAAGAATTACAATGTTTCTATTTATAACATGGCTTCTGACCTTGGCATGATTAACACGGTCATCAATGTCATTACAGTAGCCGTCTCCGGCATTGCCGCTATCTCCTTAATTGTAGGCGGTGTCGGTGTCATGAACATCATGCTCGTATCCATCACGGAGCGCACAAGAGAAATCGGTATCCGCATGGCGCTTGGTGCAAAGCGCAGCACCATCCGGATGCAATTTGTCATCGAAGCAATCGTATTATGTATCATCGGTGGTCTGATTGGAATCGGACTTGGAATCCTAAACGGTTTCCTCCTCGGAAAAGCGGCGGAATTTCTGATTCAGAATCTGTATTCCGAATACTCAAGCTATATCATTATGTCCGTGCATCCTTCCGTAAAGGCAATCCTGCTGTCCTTATTCTTCTCGATGTTGACCGGTGTGTTCTTTGGATATTATCCGGCGAACAAGGCATCGAAGATGGAAGTTATCGACGCACTACGGTATGAATAAACAAAAGCTGCGTTCCCGCACGGGTTCGCAGCTTTTTCATACACTGGAGCTGCCCTTAAAGGGTACAGTTCCACCGTTTTATTTTTTTGCCGTATAATCTTTATCCACTTTAGTCACCACAAAATACTGGCTTCCCATCTTTTCTTTTACCGCCTCACGGATTGCCGAGACAAGCTCTTCATCGCTCAGCCGGAATTTGTACGGCACAAGCGTATCAAAAATCAGATTCGTGTGGGTCGGTCCCTCTACAACTCTGAAATCATGAACTGAAATAATCTCGTCAATCTGTTTTACTATCTCCATAAGCTCCTGTTTCAGCTCCAAAATATGTATATCAGACGTCACAATCGGGTCCATGTGGATGGTGGCATCGCATCCAAGCTCCTCCCGCAGGTCATTTTCGATATGGTCTACAATGTCATGAATCTCAAGCAGATTCCCGTCCGCCGGAACCTCTGCGTGAAGCGAAATCATCTTTCTGCCGGGGCCATAATCGTGCACAATCAAATCATGCACACCACACACCAAATCGTGTCCCATCACAATCTGATAAATCCGATTGACAAAGGCATCCTCGGGTGGCTGCCCCAGAAGCGGATTTAGGGTCTCTTTTGCCGCAGAAATTCCCGCATAAAAAATAAAGCAGCCCACCAGTACGCCACACCAGCCGTCGATGTGAAGCTTTGTCGCATACCCGACAATGGAGGCAATTAAAACCACCGTTGTGGCGCACATGTCACTAAGGCTGTCGATTGCCGTTGCACGCATTGCCGCAGAATCAATCCGCTTCCCAATCGTACTATTATAATAGTACATATAGAGTTTTACCAGAATGGAAGCAATCAAGACACCCGCAATCAACGGCGAAAACTCTGTCTCCTCCGGGTGCAGAATCTTTCCGATGGAATCCCGAATCAGCTCATATGCCATAATTAAAATGGCGGCTGCCACCGCAAGTCCCGACAGATACTCCATCCTTCCGTGCCCAAACGGATGCTCCGGGTCCGGCTTTGTGCCGGCAATCTTAAATCCCAATAAAGTCACCACGGAAGACCCTGCATCCGATAGATTATTGACCGCATCCGCCGTGATGGCAATGGAATTACTGATTGTTCCTGCGATAAATTTGCCAATACAAAGCAGAATGTTCAGACAGATTCCCACAATGCCGCAGAGCGTTCCATACGCCTGACGCACCGCAGATTTCTCCTCCTGTTCCCGCACAAAAAATTTTGCCAGAAATGTTATCATATTCCTTCCCCCAAGCGCAGTTTTTAATCATTCAGACTGCCAAAATCCGAAAACGGCCAGTAAATAAACAATGCCTTTCCCAGAATCTTGTCAATATTTACATACTTATTCTCCCAGTAACGTGCATCCTTTGAGTTATTCCGGTTATCGCCAAGCATCAGGTAGCAGTCCTCCGGCACCTCAAAATCATACGTTCCCGTCGCAATGGTCCACTCCTCCTTCAGATACGGCTCCTCTAATTCCACGCCGTCAATATAGACCTTTGCGTCCTCGATATGCACACTTTCGCCCGGAAGCCCGATGACACGCTTCACGAAAAGCTCCTTTTCATTGTCCGGGTAATGAAATACCACAATATCGCCCCTCTGCGGTCCCTCTTTCAGGTACGCAAGACGGTTTCCAATCAGGCGGTCTCCCGGCATAATGGTATTCTCCATGGAACCGGTCGGTACATCCGCATTAATAATCAGACAGTATTTAATAAAAAGAGCTGCCACAATCGCCACTGCAAATGTAAGTACCCAGCTTAACAGTTCCCGTAGTGCAGAATGCGGCTCCTCTTTCTTTTCTTTCTTCTCTGTCCCGTTTTCTTCCCGGAGTTCCTCCGTCACTTCGGTCTTTGTCTCATTCTCTTCTTTATTGAAATCTACTACGTTTAAATCGTCCATGCTTCTACTCCATTCTTTCTATCCCGCCAGGGCCATCAGTTATAGAGTATCACACATTGGAAAGAAAATAAATACCTCTTATTTTTCTGCACGATGTTCTAACAGCCGCATTTCATTCTGTGCCACGGTTTCACGGTCAAGCGGGTAAAGAAACCACAGGATTGCCGCCACGATAAAAAAGCCGATGGAAGGAATCAGCGTCGCTGCCGTATATAACTTCTGTATGACTGTCTGTGTCTGTACCGCTGCCGCCGACTGATATCCAATGATTTCCAATGCAAAACCACCCGCGCCTCCGGCAAAAGCCTGCCCGACCTTTCTGGCAAAGGAGTAGACGGCATACACAGTTCCATCCTCGCGCTGCCCGGTTTTTAGCTCCAGCTCATCAATGACATCTGTAATATTTGCCCAGATGACCATGTTAAAAAAACCAAGTCCAAGATACCCGATACCGGACAGTACCAGATACGCCCACATATTGGAAAGTCTGAAAAAATACATCAGCAGATAGACAACGCCGGACAGCAGCATTCCTGCCGCAGCCACCTCTTTTTTCCCGAAACGCTTTGACAGCTTCACACTAAAAGGCGCCACGAGAAACAATGCCACAAACGTGGTTATCATAGTATACGCAGAAATACCACCTGCATTTTTATAATATTCCGGGAAGACATAATTATTCAAAGAGCTGACCAAAAACTGCGCTAGCAGCAGGAAAATTGCTGCTCCGATAATTCCAAGCAGCGACTGGCTTTTCAACAGCATCCCGAGTGTCTTTGAAAAGTTAAGCCGCTCCCGTCCTTTGCGCTCCGGCACAACACGCTCTGTCGTCATCGCATAACAGATAAGGTAACATAAAATCGCAAGCAGGGAAAAAACACCCGCCACAATGGTAAATGTTGCTCCCTGACGCACCACCTGATTCCCGTTTGCATCCGTCTCGTAGATAAAAAACGGCGTGGCAACTCCGATTACAAGCCCTGCAAGCGCCGCTCCGACAGAGCGGAACGTCGACAATGCCGTGCGCTCAATTCCATCTGTTGTAATAACGGATGCCATCGAACCGTAAGGGATATTGATTGCCGTATAAAAAATACTTCCCCAGAGAATATACGTCACATACATATAGATGATTTTCCAGACCATCGGTGCCCCTGCCATCGCCGTCTGGTACATCAAAAAGCTCGCAAGTGCCACCGGACCGCACATTCTGCGAATCCAGCAGCGGAATTTGCCATCCTTTGCCGCAGGTGCGGTATCCACAATCCGCCCCATCGTCACATCGGTAAAAGCATCCACAAACCGCGCCACTAAAAACAGCGTCCCGACAGCACCGCCGCTGATTCCAAGCACCTTTGTATAGAAAATCATCAGAAATGACGTCGCAAAAATAAATGTAAAATCATTTCCAAAGTCTCCGAACATATAGCCAATTTTATCGCGCATTCCAAACGGGCGCATTTGTTTTTCCCGGTTATCCATCTTTTTCCTCCTGTAAAACCGTTTTTTACAGTATGCCCCGATGAACCTGTTTTCTTACATATAAATAAAAATGCACGAAAAAAGAACCATTGCACGAAAACAATGGTTCTTTCCTTTTCAGATTTCTTTTTAATGGCAATGACCACCACAATGGCTGCAATCTCCTCCACACTGAAGAGATTTTCCCGCCTTTTTCGCCTTTATCATACTTCTTACAATAAGTGCTACAATTGCAAGTAAAACAGCTCCTACAACAAATGTTCCCATGACAGTCACTCCTTTTTTTAAAGACCCAAACAGTTTCTAAAACTATCTTGCTGTTGCTTTTACGCCAACGTTTAATGTTTCGCTCTCTTTGTAAGGACGGAACAACAGATAGATAAATGCAATCACACAGAGGAATGCAACAACTGTTCCGATACCGAATTTTCCAGCTGTGAACAGAGTACCAATCTGGTAGATGCAAAGTGAAACTACATATGCAAGTCCGCACTGGTATCCAATTGCAAACCAGAACCATTTTGCATTGTTCATCTCACGCTTGATTGCTCCCATTGCTGCGAAGCAAGGTGCGCATAACAGGTTGAATACGAGGAATCCGTATGCTGCAATCGGTGTCATTGCTGTTGCAAGGTTACCCCAGATTTCTGCACCATCTTCTGCAACTTCTGCGAAACCATATAACATACCGAAGGTTGCTACAACGTTCTCTTTTGCAATTAATCCGGTAACGGCTGCAACTGCCATCTTCCAGCCTTCGCCTGCCTGTGTCCAGCCAAGCGGTGCAAAAATCCAGGCGATTGCACTACCGATAGAAGCAAGGATGGAGTTATTTAATTCTTCTACCATTCCGAAGCTTCCGCTCTCCCAGCCAAAGCTCATTAAGAACCAGAGGATGATGGTTGACAGTAAAATGATGGTTCCGGCTTTCTTAATGAAGGACCAGCCGCGCTCCCACATACTTCTCAATACGTTACCAACTGTTGGCCAGTGATATGCCGGAAGCTCCATAACGAATGGTGCCGGCTCTCCAGCAAACATCTTTGTTTTCTTTAAAATAATACCAGAGCAGATAATTGCTGCAATACCTACGAAGTAAGCGCTTGTTGCAACCCATCCGGAGTTGTTAAAGAACGCACCTGCAATCATGGCGATGATTGGCAGTTTTGCTCCACATGGAATGAAGGTTGTTGTCATAATGGTCATCTTACGGTCACGGTCGTTCTCGATGGTACGGGAAGCCATAACACCCGGTACACCACATCCGCTTCCGATTAACATCGGGATGAAGGATTTACCGGAAAGACCAAATTTACGGAAGATACGGTCCATGATGAATGCGACACGTGCCATATATCCGCAGCTCTCTAAGAAAGCTAAGAATAAGAACAATACTAACATCTGCGGAACGAATCCAAGTACGGCGCCGACACCGGCTACGATACCATCAAGAATTAAGCCCTGTAACCAGTCAGCACAACCGATGGCAACTAAGCCCTTCTCGATTGCCGGCGGGATAATCTCACCAAACAGTACATCGTTGGTCCAGTCTGTTACAAATGTTCCGACAGTTGTTACGGATACATAGTATACAATAAACATTACAACTGCAAAGATTGGAAGTGCAGCCCATCTGTTTGTGACAAATTTATCAATCTTATCAGAAACAGATAATTTTTCTCTGCTGTTTTTAGTATAGCAGGTTTTGATAATGGAAGAAATATAAACATATCTCTCATTGGTGATAATACTCTCGGTATCATCGTCCATCTCTTTTTCTAACTTGTCGATTTCAACGGAGACATCCGGCTTTACCTTTAACTGGGTGCCAATCTTGTCATCCTTCTCTAAAAGCTTGATAGCGAAGAAACGCTTCTGCTCTTCCGGTACTCCGGTCAGCTTTAATTCTACGTCTTCGATAATGCTCTCAACTTCCGGTGCAAATTTATGTACCACCGGTGCTGTTTTCTTGCTCTTTGCAACCTTTACGGCACGCTCTGCTGCTTCCTGTACGCCGGTTCCCTTTAGTGCGGAAATCTCAACTACTTCACAGCCTAATTTCTTCTGAAGCTCATCAAGATGAATCTTATCGCCGTTTTTCTTTACGAGGTCCATCATGTTGACTGCCATAACAACCGGAATGCCAAGCTCCATCAGCTGTGTAGACAGATACAGGTTACGCTCGATGTTGGTTCCGTCTACAATATTTAAGATTGCATCCGGTCTGTCTCCGATAAGATAATTTCTTGCAACGACTTCCTCTAATGTATATGGGGAGAGGGAGTAAATACCCGGAAGGTCCATGATGATAACATCCTTATCTCCCTTCCACTTTCCTTCTTTCTTCTCTACGGTAACACCTGGCCAGTTTCCTACAAACTGATTCGCTCCGGTCAGCGCATTAAATAATGTTGTTTTACCGCAGTTTGGGTTACCTGCTAATGCGATTTTTACTGACATTTTCTGACTCCTTTTTTACCTGTTTTGGTATTCTTAAAATAAGTTGTAGCGAACTCTTTGTTTGGATATTTGTTAGCTTGCGCTAACCCTATCACAAAAAAATTATTCTACTTCAATCATCTCTGCATCTGCTTTGCGCAAAGATAATTCATACCCTCTTACCGTTACTTCTACCGGGTCACCGAGTGGTGCCACCTTACGCACATAGATTTCTACACCTTTTGTGATGCCCATATCCATGATACGTCTCTTGACAGGTCCTTCTCCTGACAGTTTCTTTACCCTGACAGTCTGCCCGCAGGGCACTTCTTTCAATGTCTTCATACTGCTCCTCTTTTCCCTATATCATAATTTTATTTGCCATATCTTTGCCGATTGCAACGCGTGAATCTTTTACATTCACAATCATGTTGCCACTCGTCTCAGATACCACAGTCACTTTTCCACCTGCGACAAATCCCAGCTTCTCCAAAAACAGCCTGGTCTCTTCCTTGCCGCCAACTTTTTTAATGATATTTTCTTCTCCTGCTCTCGCCATCGTCAAAGGCATACCACTCATCCTCTTTTCCACCTATATCTTATCTACTCATTTGTAAGGTTCCGAGGTTAGTATAGTCTAACGTAAGTTAGTTGTCAATAACCTTTAGGTAAAAAAGGATACACTTTCCACGTAAAAAAACCGCACAGAAATTGCGCGGTTTTTCGTCATTTTCACTAGGTTTTTACTGATACTGTCTACGGAACTGAACCGGTGTCATATCGTAGGCTTTCTTGAACAGCCGGTTAAAATGCTCCACATTTTCATAACCGACGGCTGTGGCAATTGCCTCAACGGTCTGGTTCGTATCCTTTAACATCGTGCGGGCTTTTTTCATCCGCGCTTTCTTTACTGCCTCCTGGAAGGTCAGCCCGGATTTCTCCTTCATGTATTTGGAGAGATATGCCTTGGAAAGTCCAAAGCTGTCAGCTAACATCTCAAGGCTTACATCCGCATAATGGATCTGGATGAAGTTCATAATCTCCACGATGCGCTCTTCCCTGCCCTCTGTGACATTCTCGCTCTTTGCCATCTTGTTGGCGGCGGAGACAAGGGCTGCAATGGAGCTCTTGATGATATCCTCATCGATACCAACACCCCAGAACGGCTTTCCTTTGCAGATGATTTCTACATAAGCGGCAGCCTTTGCGGAAGAGCCTTCGGAAATTGCGTGCTCCTGGTACGATGCAAGCTCGTAGCTGATGCCAAAATAGGTTTTGATGGCGTTACTTACGGCATCTAATCGTCCGTTTCCGGCAGTCTCGATAACGCGCTTCTCTCCGTTCTGCTCGATGGTCACCTCTGCGAGGATTCCATCCTGCTGCTTAAAGTGACATTCCGGGATATCAAAGACATCCTTTATATTAAGGTAAGCATCCTCAAAAATCTGATAAATGTTCTGCGGTGTCAGCTCTGCATGCTTGCGGTCTGAAACACCTTTTACCAGATAGCCGACCTCTTCCTTCATCGCATCCGGCAGGTTGATGCCGAAGTTCTGCTTTAAGATGTATGCCACACCACCCTTACCGGACTGGCTGTTGATTCGGATAACATCGGACTCGTACTCTCTTCCCACATCCTTCGGGTCAATCGGCAGATACGGAACCGTCCACTTCTTTCCGCTCTTTCCTGCCTCTCTCCATGCCATTCCCTTGGAAATTGCATCCTGATGGGAGCCGGAAAATGCCGTAAACACAAGGTCTCCTGCATATGGGGTACGCTCGTATACGTGCATCCTTGTAAAACGCTCATATTTTTCGCGGATTTCCGGAAGATTGCTGAAATCAAGCCCGCTCTCCACACCGTGGCAAATCATGTTCATCGCAACCGTAACAAGGTCCACATTTCCGGTACGCTCTCCATTTCCAAACAATGTTCCCTCGATACGGTCAGCACCTGCAAGCACACCAAGCTCTGCATCACTGATGCCGCATCCTCTGTCATTGTGCGGATGTACGCTTAAGATGACATTCTTACGGTACTTTAAGTGCTTATGAATATATTCAATCTGGCAGGCAAATACGTGCGGCATGGCAATCTGAACCGTGGTCGGAATGTTGATAATTGCCTTGTGGTCTTCATCCGGCTGCCATACGTCAAGGACTGCGTTGCAGACTTCCACGGCGTAATCCACTTCTGTTCCCGGGAAGCTCTCCGGGCTGTACTCGAAGGTAAAGTTTCCTTCTGTCTCTGCTGCAAGCTCCTTTAACAGTTTTGCCCCATCTACTGCAAGCTGCTTGACTTCCTCTTTGCTCTTCTTAAATACCTGTTCTCTCTGCGCTACGGATGTAGAATTGTAAAGATGGATGACCGCATGCGGTGCTCCTTTTACTGCCTCAAATGTTTTCTTGATGATGTGCTCCCTCGCCTGTGTCAATACCTGCACCGTCACATCCTCAGGGATCATGTTACGCTCAATCAATGCACGCATAAAATTGTATTCCGTATCGGATGCCGCCGGGAATCCCACTTCAATTTCCTTAAACCCGATGTTTACGAGCATCTGGAAAAACTGTAGCTTTTCTTCGAGACTCATCGGCTCGATAAGCGCCTGGTTTCCATCACGCAAATCCACGCTGCACCAGATTGGTGCCTTCTCGATTGTTTCTTTTTTCACCCAGTCATAAGTCACTTCCGGTGGCATAAAATAGGCGGTTCCATATTTTTCTGCTGCTTTCATGTTATTTCCCCTTTAAATCAATTTTATTGATGTATTTTAACATTTGTTTTCTGGTTTGTCAAGAGAACTCCCAGATTTTCTTATTTCCTGTTGAAATCACCCCCTCGCAGTGCTACAATTCAATCTTGTATGCAAATTTTATAAAATTTTAATATTTATCGAGGAGAACTTATGAATGAACTAAAGCCAAAACTGTTTGAAGTGATGAAAGGCTACACCAAAGAACAGGCAATCAAGGATATCATTTCCGGTATCATCGTTGCCATTATCGCACTGCCGCTATCAATTGCACTTGCCATTGCATCCGGCGTAAGTCCGGAACAGGGTCTTTATACCGCTATCATCGCCGGATTTTTTATCTCATTTTTCGGCGGAAGCCGTGTCCAGATTGGCGGTCCGACCGCAGCGTTTGTTGTCATCATTTATGGCATCGTGACAACCTACGGAACAGACGGTCTGATTGTTGCCACAATTATGGCAGGTATTTTTCTCTGCCTGATGGGAATCTTCCACTTTGGTTCCCTGATTAAGTACATTCCTTATACCATTACAACCGGATTCACCTGCGGAATTGCAGTGACACTTTTTGTGGGACAGATTAAGGATTTTCTGGGTCTTCAGATGGAAAGCGTCCCGTCCGAATTTGCCGACAAGGTTGTCGCTTATGCAAAAAATATTTCTACTACAAATATTACAGCACTGTTAATCGGTCTTCTCGCCGTGTTAATCTTAGTGCTCTGGCCGAAGGTTACCGACAAGATTCCGGGTTCTTTAATTGCAATTATCGTGACAACCGCCATTGTATATTTTGCCAAACTCCCGGTAAACACCATCGGAAGCGTCTATGGAGAGCTTTCCTCTTCCTTCCCGATCTTCCAGGTGCCATCCATCAGCTTTAAACTGATTCAGGAGCTTTTATCTCCTGCATTTACCATCGCAATTCTCGCCGGAATCGAATCCCTGCTCTCCGCAGTCGTATCCGACGGTATGATTGGTGACACGCACAAGTCCAATGCCGAGTTAATCGGACAGGGTCTCGGAAACATTTTCTCCGGTCTCTTCGGCGGTATTCCGGCTACCGGAGCCATCGCAAGAACCGCAGCGAACGTAAGAAACGGCGGACGTACCCCGATTGCCGGAATTACACACTGTATCACACTTACCATTATCCTGCTTGCGCTGATGCCGCTTGCAGCGCTGATTCCAATGACCACGCTCGCAGCCGTTCTTCTTGTGGTTGCATGGAACATGGCAGACTGGGAATCCTTTTTCCATCTCTGCAAAACAGCACCAAAGAGTGATGTCATCGTACTCGTTGCAACCTTCCTTTTAACCGTATTCTTTGACCTCGTTGTTGCAATTGAGGTTGGTGTCGTGCTTGCCTCCATGTTATTCATGAAACGTATGGCAGAGACCGCCGATGTCAAAGCTTGGAAATACACAGATGCACCGGATATTACTCCGGGCGAGGCAGAAAAGCTCCGCGATATTCCTCACAGCATCCGTGTGTTTGAGATTTGTGGTCCGCTGTTTTTTGCAGCCGCAGACGAAATTCTCCGGATTCAGAGTGAAAAATCCACCAAGGTCATCGTCATCCGTATGCGAAGCGTACCTGCCATTGACGCAAGCGCCATGCGCTCCCTCCGCCAGTTAGCAGCGCGTGCGAAGAAAAAGAAGATTACACTTGTCTTCTCCCATGTCAACGAACAGCCGATGTCTGTTATGAAAAAAGATGGATTCATTGAGCATATCGGTGTGGAAAACTTCCAGCCAAATATCGTGGAAGCACTGGATTATGCAGAAGCACTTGTGAAGTAAACTTTGATTGAAATAAAAAAGCAGGGACAGAAATGGTCAGCCATTTCTGTCCCTGTTTTTTTACTGTAAGCTTTCTTTTCTCATATCTTAATCTGAACCCATTTTCCCTGCCGGAAGCGGATGCTTGCAAACAGAAATCTTGAAAGCTGGTCCGCTAACACGCCGAGCCAGATTCCGATAATTCCCCAGCCCATGGTATATCCAAAGAAGTACGAGCCAATCGTTCTTATAATGGTAACGCTGATTGTCGACGCTATCGCCGTATAAAGCGTATCGCCCGCACCGCGCAGACATCCCATATAAATCACCTGTGAAATCTGAAGCATCACAATTACGATTATCACGTACATGATATTCACACCGATTGCAATGATATCCTCCTCTTCAAAGAACAGACCATACAGCCATCTTGCCCCGAAGAAATAAAGAACCGCCAGTACAACCGAAATCGCGCTTCCGATGCGCCGGCAGATTTTTCCATACTGTTTTGCCATGTCCGGGCTTTTTGCCCCAAGAGAAAATCCGATGAGCGCCACCGCTGTCGCCTGCAATCCGTCGCCAAAGGAAAATGACAACGCCATGATGTTCATTCCCACCTGATGTGCCGCCATTGCCGCCGTTCCCTGTTTTGCCGCCATCAGTGCCGTCAGCATAAATCCAATCCGCATTAAAACCTGTTCACAGAAAACACTGTAGCCCACATGAATGATTTGTTTTAATGCCGCTGCCGCCGGACGAATTTTATTTTTCAGGATATATGGAATACTTATAAATGTAGTATCTTTATAAATTGACACAATGCTCATCACACTCGCAACCACGGTTCCAATCACCGTTGCAAGCGCCGCACCTTTGACGCCAAGTGCCGGAAATCCGAAATGTCCCTGGATAAGCAGATAATTTAATCCGATGTTTACCACGCTCGCAGTAAGATTGGTCCGCATGGTAATCCGCGTGTTTCCCGCCCCGCGCTGTGCCGAGTTGACGCCCATCTGAATGACATTGAAAATCATTCCACCCATGACGATACGAAAATAAGACACTGCCGCATCATGCGTTTCTGTCTCCGAGCCGCAGAGCCGGATAATCGGGTCTGCAAATGCCACTAAGAGAATACTGATTACAATTCCTGCCGCTATGATAAATAGAAGAAACGTTGAAAAAATCCGGTTTGCCTCTTCTCTTTTACCCTCACCCATCCTGCGCGCAACAAGTGCAGATATGGAGACGTTTGCCGCAATAAAAAGTGCCAGTCCCAAAAACTTCGGCTGGGTCGTAAGCCCGACTGCTGCCACTGCGTATGCCCCGACCGAGCTCACCATCAGGGAATCAATCAGTCCTGCAAATGCGATAAAAAAGGATTCCAGCATCGCCGGCCACGCCATATTTAATGTTTTCTTTATCATTTCTTTCTGATTCATCGCAGTTCCTCTTTACAAAAAACGGTGTTATCCCGTTAAGAATAACACCATTTAAAAGGAATTACAATGACGCTTTTCCTGCACTCATCATTTTAGAAAATTCCCCCTGCCGCTCCATCAGCTCCTCAAAGGTTCCCTTTTCTACAATCTTTCCACTGTCTAAAACAAGAATCTCATCGTACATCCGGGCAATCCTGTCACTCAGATGATGGGAAACCGTAAGCAGCGTGATTCCCTCAAGCCGCAATAACTGCTCCTCTACTAACAACGCATTGTGCACATCAAGATTTGACGTAAATTCATCAAAGAACAGCCATGAAAATCCATGAAGCAGCACACGCGCGAGTGCAATCCGCTGTCTTTCCCCTCCGGAAAAATTCCTTCCGTTTTCCTCAATCATCGTATCCAGTCCGTCCGGGAACAACTTCCCATCCCCGTCAAGCCCTGCCCGTTTCAGCGCATCCTTTATCTCTTCATCCGAATAATCCCCATATAATGCAAGGTTCTGGCGCAGAGTATCCTGGAACAGAAAAACCTCCTGTGTCATAACACCGATTTTCCTGCAAATGCTCTCCTCCGAAAAACTCCGTAACTCTGTTCCATCAATCAAAACATTTCCCGCATAGCTGTCAAAGCAGTCTGTCAGCAATTGCAGCAATGTCGTCTTCCCGCTTCCGCTTTCCCCAACCAGCAGATATTTTTTTCCTGCATCAAAATACGCAGAAACACCATCCAGACTGTTTCTGGTTCCATTCGGATAGGCAAATGTGACATTCTCTACCACCAGCTTTTGAATGTTATCTGTCTTTTCTTTCTTCCCTTCCCGAATCTTTCCGGCATCATAAATGGAAAGCCGTTCCTCTATCGGTTTTGCCGATTTATAATTCATGATAATTCCCGGTAAAACCGTCACCGGATATGTAATTTTTCCAATCAATTGCCCGGCTGCTAATACAAATCCTACGGAAACTGCACCCTTTAACGCAAGATACGCCGCAGCCATCATGATAAGTACGGTAGAACCAAGTCCTGTTAAACTCATAACACAGGATCTCTGCGCCATTTGAATCTGCTGCCTGCACTTTTTTTCTTCCATCTGCTGGCAGGCATCGTCATGCGCTTTCCTGACCTTCTCCTTCATCTGGAACATTCGGATGAGCCTGAAACACGACAGATTTTCCTTTAAAAAGACACTGTATGCTTCCCTTGCGTTTGTGTATTTCTCCATTCCACTCTGAAATTTTCCATTTCCTACATTCATCAGAAGAAGTGTTAAAAATGTCAGAAAAATCATCGCCAAAAACAGAACCGGACTAATCCAGATGACTGCAATCGATGTTATCACCAATTCTGCAACCGCATCTAACAGCTCCAGTGAATTGGAAAAATAAAGCTGTTCTAACGACTCACAGTCTGTGAGCAGTCCATTGCTGTAACTGGCGCTGTTTCTCTCTTTCACACTTCCCTGGACGGCACTGTTTAAAAGTTCTGCTAACATAAGCGTAAACGCCGTGCCTGCAACCGTTGCAGCCGTCCGCAGTGCAATCACGCCTATCAGTTTTCCCGGATATTTTCATAACAGAGGTTTCATGTTTGTTCTCCCATCTATGAAATTTTGCAAAAAAGGATACAGACCCTTGCCTGCATCCCTTTCTGTAAGTATATTTAATTTCTATGCCTCCGGCTTCTGCTCCTTATTGTCAGAAACCACAAGGTTCACATTGTCAAGTCCGGTAAGGTTGACATTGCGGTTGACCTTTGCGTCATAGGAATCTGCATTCACAATGTCTGCAAGGTCGATTCCGGTTGCTTCCTTCATGCTCTCAAAGAGCTTTGCCATGACAACCGGAACATTGCCGGCAACCTGGTCAACACCATTTCCGCCATCTGCTCCACCGATAATGGTAATCTTATCAATCTGTGCTAACGGCTCTGCAATCTTTCCGGCAACCTCCGGGAGAACCTTAATCATCATCTCGGCAACGGCTGCCTTATTGTACTTCGCATAAGCCTCTGCTTTCTTCTCCATCGCTTCTGCCTCTGCAAGACCCTTTGCCTGAATTGCGGAAGCCTCTGCCTCTCCGACGGCTCGGATACCGGCTGCATCCTGCTCCTTTGCGAAACGGTCTGCCTCTGCCTGTGCCTTTCTTGCCTCTGCCTGACGCTGTGCCTCAAACTGCTTTGCTTCTGCTTCCTTCTGGCGCTGGTAAAGTGCTGCATCCGCTCTCTGCTGTGCTGCATAACGATCTGCCTCTGCCTGCTTTTTAACCTCTGCTTCAAGAGCCTGCTCTTTTACTGCAACCTCTTTCTGCTTTAACTCAATCTCACGGTCCTGTCTTGCAATGTTTGCATTGGCAGTCGTAATCTCGATGGTTCGTCTCTGTTCCTCTTTCTGGATTTCGTAGGCGGCATCTGCCATAGCCTTCTTGGTATCTGCTTCCATCTGTAACTCAGATTTCTTGATGGCAAGCTCATTCTGCTTCTTCGCAATCTCCGTCTGAGCTACAACTGCGGCATCATTGGAGTCTTTGTCTGCTGCTGCCTGTGCCACCTTGATATCTCGCTCGCTCTCAGCACGTGCAATCGCTGCTGCCTTTTTGATTTTGACGATATTGTCAATACCGAGGTTCTCAATCACGTCATTTCCATCGACAAAGTTCTGCACGTTAAAACTGATGATATCAAGCCCCATCGCTGCAAGATCCGGTTCCGCATTTTCTTTTACAAGTGTCGCGAACTTCTGACGGTCTGAAACCATTTCCTCTAACTTCATTTTTCCGACAATCTCACGGACATTTCCTTCGAGTACTTCTCTTGCTACCCCCGCAATGTACTCGGTCGGTTTATTTAAGAAGTTTTCTGCTGCAAGACGGAGTTTTTCCGGGTCATTGCTGATTTTGACGTTGACGGTCGCATCTACGTTAATGTTAATGTAATCCGCCGTTGGAACGGCATTGCTGGTCTTAACGTCAATCGGAATCAGTCTGAGGTTCAACTTATCCAACCGCTCAAAAAACGGAATCCGAATGCTCGCCTTTCCAATGACAATCTTTGACTTTTTCTTGATACCGGAAATAATATATGCCATATCCGGCGGTGCTTTGACATATCCCACACATAGAAGGATGATGACAAGTGCTATCACAATAACTGTGATAATCAGTGATGGTGAGAGTAACGAATCCATAGTGTAAATCCCCTTTCTTCTGCCTCTTATGTGGTATATTTTTCGATACCATACCTCTTTAAAGATATCATGTTTTTCGACAGAACACAACAAAATGTGTCACAGCATTTCTTAGTTCTTTCTTAAGATAGATAAATTCTTTCTTAATTCACTTTTCTTTTTTCCGGACACTATATTATAATGTTTGAATCATAAAATAGAAGCGAAAGAAAGGTGTCTGTGATGAATTCTTTTTTCAAAAAAATACAAGGTACTCTGCTGCTCTTATTTCTGGTATTTTTGTGCGCATACATCGTTCATGATACCAACAGCCCCGCCCGCTATTATATTACGCAGTATGCAGACGACACCGGAAGTCAGGCGATGTTTTATACCATTGAATCCACAAAAGGTGGTCTGATTGTCATAGACGGCGGCTGGAGCGGCAATGCCTCCCAGGTACGCTCTGTCATAAAGAAAAAGGGGAATACTGTGGATGCCTGGATTTTAACACACCCGCATCCTGACCATATCGGTGCCTTTAATGAAATTTATGCCAACCCGCAGGGAATCACGATAAAAGATATTTATACGATTGAAATGGATTATGACAAATACAAGGCGAAAGCCCAGGAATGGGATGAGTTTGACGTCTATGAGACATTTCTTTCCCTCACGAAAGATGCCAAAAATCTGCACTATGTCCACACCGGCGATACGCTTTCTTTGTGCGGTCTGGATGTGCTTGTGCTGCATGCATACGAAGACTGGGTGGATGAGGTGACAACTGACCTGGCAAACGACGGCTCCATGATGTTTAAGGTTACAAACAACAAACAGTCCATGATTTTCTGTGCAGATGTCGGAAACCGTGTCAGCGATAAGATTGAAGAACGCTGGGGGGATACGCTCTCCTGCGATTATATCCAGATGGGGCACCACGGAAACGGCGGTCTCTTGGAGTCCTTCTATCGCATCACCACTCCAAAGCTAGCTTTCTTCGATGCACCGGAGTGGCTTATGCACCCGGAAAATAACGATAACGGCTGGACAACGCCGCAGAATTTTGAACTCATGACTTCCATGGGAGCTGATTCCTGTTATTATGCGACGGCGCCCAACCGTATCGAATTAAAGTAATTTTTACTTTTTCCCCTGTTTCGCCCACTTTGCATAGAGGGTGATATTTCCGGTTCTTCCTTTTTTAATCTGTGTCACTTTTTTCGTGCACTTCTTGTCAGAATACCAACCCTTAAAGGTATATCCTTTCCGGGTTGGATTTTTTAATTTAATCGTTTTGGTCGTTATGTTATAAGAAGACGGATTCTTTTTATTGTTCTTTCCCTTATTTAGCTGATAGGTAATCTTGTAATTTGTCTTCTTCCACTGTGCATACAACGTCACCTTTCCGCCGGACTTTGCAGAAAGATTTTTGACTTCTGCCTTGTTCTTATAAGTCTTTCCTTTTCCGTCCTTCTTCGTATTCCAGCCGCTAAACGTATAGCCCTTCTTCTTAAAACCGTTCTTTGTAAGCGTATACTTCTTTCCATACTTGCACGAGAGCTTTTTCATGCTTCCGCCGGTACTGCCGTTTCCGTTAAAGGTAATGGTATACTGGTTTGCCTTCCACTGCGCATACAAGGTCACGGTGCCGCCGTTTGTCTTGGTCAGCTTTGAACCGTCTGCTTTATCCGCATAAGCTGTGCCCTTGCCGTCCTTCTTTGTATTCCAGCCGCTAAAGGTATAACCTTTTTTCTGGAATTTGTTTGCACTTAACGCTGTTTTGTTTCCGTAAGTAATCTTCTGATTTACCACGGAACCGCTGTCTGCTCCGTTTCCGTCAAATTTAACGGAGTAGGTAACTTTTAATTTGGCAATCGTCTCTGTATACTTATTTCCACAACCGGAACACGTATACTCAATCAGTCCTTCTTTGTCGCAAGTTGCCTGACGGACAATCTTTTTCTGATAGCTGTGCTTATGTGGCGTTGGCGTCGGTGTCGGCGTTGGGTCTGGTGTTGGGGTTGGGGTTGGCGTCGGTGTCGGCGTCGGCGTCGGTGTCGGCGTCTCGGTTCCGTCATAGAACGTAACTTTCATCTCAGCTTTCACCAGGTCCTTCAATGCCTTTACATCTCCTACAGTTGTCAGTTCATTCTCATACCAGTCCGAGCAGAACAAAAAGGTGTAATCTCCGGTCTTTGCATTTTCCCCTGCCACCAGATAATATTTTCCCGGTGCTTCGTCCGGACTGCTCATCAGTCGGACATTGTTGTACCAGTCGGTGCGGTCAAGAACCGCAGCATCCTCACTCTCCCAGTATTCGGACTTGATTCCGATGACATAGGACATATCATAAAAACCATAATCCTCGACGGTGTCCGCATCATAGGCAGCTCCGTCCGCGTCCTTCCAGAGAACCTCCGCATACACTGTATCATCCGGTATGGCGTCCTCCTGCTCCTGACGGATGGTGCGGATATCAACCTTCGCTGGGTAAGAAACAAGCTCTATCGCTTCTATCTCCGGTCCCATAAAGCTGCTCGCCACTGTCCATGCACCATTTGTATAGTTCAGGGAAAATCCGTTTGCACTTGTTTTCTCTGATAAAACAAAATCCGTTTCACTGCTTTTTGCCGCAACGATATAGCGTCTGCCGGCTTCGATGGTGCCCGGAACCGCCTTACTTCCCGTCCAGAAGCCGGTGCTTCCCGACACGCTTCCTTCTATATTAATTGTTCCTGCACGGTTTAAGACAAGGATTCCACGCCCGTCCGTATCTGTTCCGGCGAAATTTCCTTTTACTGTTGTACTTGCCACCTGGTTCAGGTTCAGACAGCCGCCGTTTTCCAGAGACACATTCTTTAATTCTGCGGTCTCTGCCTGCTTCCATTCCACTTCGCCGCCGTCTTTTATGCAAAGTGTACCGATTCCTTCTACATACGCATTCGGAATTGTTGTATTCTCCACGGTGAGCACCGTTGCTTCATTGCCATAGAAATCCATAACTTTTGCCTGTGAGCTTCCTGTGACCGTCACCTGTGCGCTTGCAGTATCTTCTGTATGAACACCGTTACGCACCACGACGTTTTCGTCTATCTTCACCACGGCAGTGCCGCTATACGGAGTTTTTTCATCCGTTCCGGCATCATGTCCCATGCAGATGGTCTGAAACATCGTCGTTCCATCGGAGTTGCAGACGGTAAGGGATGCACTGCTTCCAAGATTACTGCTTCCCGCAAATGCACCTGCATAGACGCTCGGCAAAAGCTCCGCCTCACTTCCGGCAAAGTCTCCGAGCGAACCGTCATTTCCTGCCAGATAGGTATCGACATGATCAAGGGTTAAGCTGTGTCCTGCCAGAAAAATCTCCCGGTGTGCAACACCGCCCATTGCGTTGCTGGATATAAATTTTAACTCCATGTCGCGGAATGTAACATTATCTCCTGCAAGCTGAAGCGGACAGCGCAGACAAAGCGTACTGCCCTCTGTCGCGGTAATCGTCGTTCCCGCCGGAATCTCTAACGGGCGCATCGCGCCGTTTGCGGCAGCTTCTCCCGTAATTGTGACGGCTGTTCCGTCTATCACAATTGTATCTTTTCCTGCTGCAAGTGCCGCCCGAAGCTCACTCTCACTTGTGACGACGGTTCCGGAAGCCTCTCTTGTCTCCTGTTCTTCTACCTGTGTGGTCTGATTTTCCATACCAGCCACTGTGACCGGTGCTTCCACTGCAAGCATTCCTGCAAGCAATAATGCGCCAACTCTGCAAAATCTTTTTTTCATACTCATGTTTTCTCCTTTGTTTTTCCACGTTTACTTACGCTTTGCCAAGTACTGTAAAATATCTTTTCTGGTGATGATTCCGATAAACACATTGTTGTCGTCCACCACCGGAACAAAGTTCTGATTCAATACTTTTTCAAATAAATTTTCCATGCTCTCTTCAATATGTACCGCCTGATTATCTCTCCGGCGTTCAATCGCCGTAATCGGCATCTGCTCTAACTGCTCAAGCTCCGGAAAATTTCTGTCCTTTAAAAACCATAAGAGGTCACCCTCTGTAATCGTTCCGATATATCTGCCGCCCTCGGTCAGAAGCGGAATTGCACTGTACCCGTGAAATTCCATCTTCTCAAGAATCTGGCGAAGATTATCTGTATCCTCCACAAATGCTACGTCTTTTTTGGGAGTCAGAAAAAATAAAATATTCATTTGTTAAAATCCTTTCACTTCTTATTCTTTCAGTATACCTTGTTTTATGCGAAACGGCAATGACAATCCCTTTTTAAAAAAATTTTTTCTTATGCTGTAACATTTTTCTGTTATAGTTGTTATATCAGTGAGCAGCTCAAAAATACAGTTTGATGAGAGGAGGACAGATGTGGATGCCGATTTGCTAAACACACTTTACCAAAACTACCATCGGGAACTTTTTCTGTATCTGTACGCGCTCTGTAGGAACCGGGAGCTTGCAGAAGACATGACACAGGAAACGTTTTTAAAAGCACTGCTGTCCCTTCCGAAAGGGCACGCAAATATACGCGCATGGCTCTATCTGGTGGGGCGCAATCTTTATTTTAATTATTGGAAAAAGGAGCAACACACCGTTTTCACACCGGATTTTCCGGAAACAAGCAGCGCGTCAGAGGATTCCCCGGTTGATGCCCTGATTGCGGATGAACGCCGCAGGGTGCTCTTTACCGCCTTAAACAGCCTTGCCCAAAACAAACGCGAGGTTTTACTGTTACAATATTTCAGCGGACTTTCCCAGAAAGAGATTGCCGCTGTTTTACATCTGACACCGGAAAATGTGCGCGTGCTGTCTTACCGCGCCAAAAAAGAACTGAAAAACTGCCTGGAGGTGCATGATTATGACTTACCGTGAACTGTTAGAACAATATAAAAACGGACAATTGAAGGATTCGGAAAAAGAACGCGTCGAAGCGGATATTGAGCGGCAGGACGCCATCAGTGAATATCTCTATGAAAACGGTTCCATCCCGGACTTTGATGATTTGACCCCTGATACTTTAAATCCATCCTCTATGGAAAAAGACGATGCTTCTTCTGCGGAAACCGGCGATACAAAGTTTGTTGCCATGATGGAGCGCTCCATCCACCGCGCTTTTGTGAAACTCGGCGTCACTGTCGGAGCCGCTGTCCTTGTACTGACTCTCTGCGCTGTTTTCCTTCTGCCGCAGGTGGTTTCACTGTTTTTCTACAATCCAAACAAAGTCGTCGGACATGCTTCCGAAAGCGGCATCACAACCACGCAGATGAGCCTTGACCTCTCCGTCTACACAGAGCTTTTTGTTCCTTCAAGCTACCGCAATGAGGTCATCGCAAACAGCAATGGCTACGGAAGCTACGATATTGTAATTCCGCAGACAGCAAGCTACACCTCGCATTTTACAACCGTAAGCGGTCGTCTGGAACGCGGGAAACTGACGCTCTATAACCCGGATGTTCTGCGGCTTCCAACCGCAAACGCCTTTGTTTTGCCGGAAAGTGTTTCTAACCCGCTGTCGGTTTCTTCCGAGGACGGCACCGCCATCGGACCATTCGGCACGAAGGAGGAGGACTATGAAATGCTCTCCTCCCTCTCCGATACCGAGTGGTACACCGCATATGTTTCGCTCTCCGACATTATGTCCTACGATGACTTTAGCGCGTGGCTTGACTCCAAAGAGGATTTGCAGTACGCCTCCCTCTGGTGCGCCGTGTATACATCCGATGAAGATGGCACGCTTTTAGCTAAAAATATCGGTTTTACGCCCGCGCCCTCCGGAACCTGCCTCGACTGGGACAGAAATGCCTACCCGAATCTTTGCCTGTTGGACAACGCGGACGATTCCTTCCATGACTATCAGACGGACAACAGCGCCCTGACCACCCATTTTATCAGCCTGCTCTCTTATTTACAGGACCATGACGAAATTGTTTCTCTCTTTGGAGACAGTGGAGAAGTCTCCGATTACAGCGCCGTTATCGACAGTGTAAAAAATGACGGTCTGCGGCTTTACGGCTTTGCCATCGGTGCCAAAAAAGATACCATTCTCTCCCTGCGCGATGACGCAAATGTTTCCTATATTTATACGACGCCACTGCAATAACCTTACGCAAACCATTTTTCTGTCACGCGGACTACGATGCCGTCCTTCACCTCTAAGAAGAACGGCATCCGGGGTGCGCCGCCCAATTAGATACTTTTCCCCATCTATTCCTCCGTCAGCACCTTCCTGCAATATTCCAATGTCTCCTGGATTGTCTCCGTCCGGCTGCGATAATAGACCCTGCCGTCCACCTTCTGCACCTCTATAAGTCCGGCGTCAAGCAATGCCGCCATATGATGGGAAATCGTGGCGGTGGTCAGGTGAAAGCGCTTTGCAAGCTCACTTCCGTATGCCCGCTCTGTCTTAATGCTGGTTAAAATCTCAAATTTGCTCTTATCCGACAGGAGTTTTAAAACTATTACGGCTTTTTCCGCCCGCGCCTCCTCGGACATTCCCGCACTTCCGAAACTTTGCAGTTCGCCGTCTAACGGAAGCAATTCCCCAATTAAGACACCGATTCTTATGTAATAAGGAGATGAAAATCCGCCTGTTTTTGTCGTCTCCGCACTCAGCGAAACCGTGTGACATGCAAAGATATCCGGAAAAATAATCAGCCCGTTTGGATTTTCTTCCATATCAACCCCCAGCGCCTTTTTTAACTGAGGTAAAAGCTCTTCTTTTTTCAGAAATTCTTTCCAGTATGCCGCAAATTCATCTGCAACAGCAGTCAGTTCCTTGTCATACCGGTGCAGAATATCGATTGCCTCTTTTAAAAGCGTTTCCAGCTGTATCCGGTACTTTTCCGGATTGATAAACACCTGCTGAATTCGCCACTTTTCTTCCTCAGGAAGCTCCATCTGCGCGATGAAACGGCAGATTTCCATCGCATCCTTCCACTCCCGTTCCTCATCATCCCCAATCCGTGCACCATAGTTCAGCAGACGCTTTCCAAACCGCTTAAAATACTCTTCCTGCGTCAGTGCCGCCATGTCCGCAAAAAGCGCATCAACGCTCTCATATTCCACCTCCGGACATTCCTTCCAGAGAAGAAGCAGATTTGCAATGCAGCCTTCCCCGCCTGCGTTTCCTGCAAAATAAAATGTCACCTCATCCCGGTTCTTAAAAATCTTTTTTGCCTCGGCTTCTATGTTCTGTGTCACCGAAATCAAAAGCTCTGCCTTTTTCCAGTCCAGATTCGGATAACTTCTCTGAATCTCCTCCTGCTCAGCTTTCATGTCCACATCGGATGCAACACTGCAAAGAAGCGTATACGCTTCAAAAATGTCATTTCTTCTTTCTGCTACTGTCTGTTTCTGCAAATCCAATCTCTCCTATTCAAATCGTACTTTTGCGGCTGCAATTCCTAAAAACAGTATAACACAAACTGCGCCACTGACGACAAGAATCTGCGAAGTGGAAAATGGAACAACCAGTGCGCCGACCAGCAGCGAAGCCGCCGGAGTGGCAGCACTTGCAGCGGCGCCAAAAATGGCTCCAACGCGTGCGAGATATTCCTGCGTCACTTCCTTCATAAGTGCCACACTTGTGGTTGCCGAAATTACACTTGCAAAGAATCCAAGCAGGAATGAAACGATAATTGTAAGCGCATATACTGCCACCACCTGTCCGCGACAGATGTTTCCAAGACTGTAAGAAGCCATGCAAATTCCAATGCCAACGCCACCCCAGACAATTTTTTTTCCCGCTGACAGCTTTTTACTGATAGCCGGAAAAGCAAACGAACCTGCTCCCATTCCCGCCACAAGTGCCACGCCAAATGCGCTCATAAGCTCCGCTCCCTGCCCCATCACCTCGTTAATAATCGGGCTTTGCAGGGAATTAATCGGCACGATTACCGCATTCGCCAAAACGCCCATCATACAAAGATTTTTGACAATACGGCTCTCTTTGAGGTACTGCACACCGCCCTTTAAAACCTCCAGATAGGATGCGAAAGAAAACTGTTTTGCTTCCTGTTTTTCCTCCTTCACCCGGAGTGTCAGCCGGATGAACGCTGACCCGAAAAAGGTGACGGCATCAATCGCGATTGCTCCCTCAATCCCAAGTTTTCCGATTACCACGCCTGCCGCGCCAAGCCCGATGAGTTGCACAACCGTACAGATGGAAGAATTGAGCGAAGTGGCGTGCTCATAATATTCCGGTGCAATCAGCCTTGGAATTAAAGCCATGGATGCCGGTCCGCAAAAGGCTTCGACCGTTGAAATGATGAGGGTAAATGCAACCATCACCCACGGATTTACTTTTCCAAGAAAATAAAGAATGGCAAGTCCCGCTACGACAATGCCCCGGATAACATCTGCGGCAACCGTTACGCGTTTCTTGTTCATCCCCTCCACAAGTGCCCCGGCAAACGGCTGTACCAGCACACCCGGAAGCTGGTTCATCGCAAACATTGCCGCCGACCAAGCCGCACTCCCAGTCACCTGATACACCAGCCAGGTAAATGCGATGGAGTCAATCGAATCCCCGAACCGGCTGATAACGTTTGCCACCAGCACCTTCCTATACTCTTTTTGTAAAAAAATGTCCTTATAGCGCATCGTACTTCCTCCTTTAGACGTTTGTCTTACTTTAATATTAGATATTCGTCTAACAATGTTGTTGTACTTACTATAGGACATTATTTCATGTATGTCAACATCAATATTAGACGCTTATCTAATATTGATGTTTTTGCAGTCCCAGAACGAGAGTTTCAATCATCTACCGCTTCTGGTACTCCTGTAATTTTTCATTCATGCGTTTTGCCTCGTCAAACGAGCGCTTCCATGCCAGCGCAGACATGCACACGTAAATCAGGGCAATCGTAATCATCATGACAAGAACACTCCATGGATTTCTGATATTATACCAGCCAAACAGATACCCGCATCCAAGAATAATGGCGTTAATGATGAGATAATGTATGACGGTCCTAATGATGACTTCCCCGATTCTCATGCCTCTTCCCCACGGAAAAATCAGGGTACTGAGTGCACATAAAAGCGATGCGCCAAGAATTTCAGGCAATATGAGTGGACTGATGGCATCCGTTGGGGAAAGTACCAGGGTAAAAAAAGCAACCGCAGCCAGCGTAAGTGTCGTAACCATCGCAAATGTATTGAAGATAAATCCTATTCTTTTCATTTTTCATTCCTCCTGCCCTTTTAAGCCAAGCTTGCGCTTCAGCTCCGGCACATACTGCCTTGAAATCTGCAAACGCTCTCCATTTTTCATACACGCTTCAAATCTGCCGCCAAACGAAGGGCTTAAATTTTTCACATTCACCAGATTGATAATCGTTGATTTTGACGCCCGGAAAAAATCTGTGTTTGCAAAACGCTCCTCAAGCTCGTAGAGCTTTTGCTTTGTCTCATACACTTCCCTGTCCATGTAGGCAAACACCCGGTTATCCACCGCCTCAAAATAATAAATCTCTGCCGGAGGCACCATAAACAGCTTATCGTCTTTTGACACGGTAAGCTTTTCCCGCCCGGCTTTGAGCGCATAGATGGTTTTTAGCATCTGTTCGTCCATCTTCCGGCAGCGGATGATGATTTCCTCCTCTTCCCCGTCCGGACAATCCTGTATCGTAATTTTCATATCCATCTCCACATCTTTCTATCGGTCTTTTAACTTCCGTTTCCCGGTCACAAACACCGCTATCACAATTGCAGCCGCCGCATAGGCAAAAAGCAGTACCATCTGCCATTTTACATCAAGCACCTGTCCGTTCATTGTAAGCGTGATTCCCATCTCTTCCTTATAAATCGGAATCAGTCCCTCCGGCATTCCGGCAAAAGTTTTTTCAACCAGCTCTGCCGTCGCTGTTTCACGCATCATTGCTGCACCGTGCAGGATAGGAAAACATTTTAAAATATTTCCGACGCTCTCCGAAAGTTCACCCATCGGCAGATAAATTCCTCCCGCAAATCCGACCAGTGTTCCTATAATTGTAAGTATTCCACTCCATGCACTGTTGCTGTGTACAAAAAGTGCTATCATATATCCCAGTGCCGAAAAGGTAAACGCATTGCAGACAATCATTCCTGCCAGCTTTAAAAGTACCTGTAACGGAAGCACACCAAATCCTTTTCCTATAAAATACAATTCTCCTGCCCCAAGTGTCAACAGGCACATGCCAGACCCAATCATCCACGCCGATAAAATATAGCCAAGTGCCAGATACAACCGTTTTACCGGTGTCACATAAAATGCCATGATTCGCTTCTGCGTCTCATCAACCACCATCCCGCCAAGAACCGTAAGCGTCACCGTCACTGCATTTACCAGCAGAATTCCCGCTAACGTCCACATCTGTATCAGATAGGCAGCATTCTCCCTGTCTGTCTCCGTCACCGCACGGTTTCCATAGGTCTCGATGATATTAAGCACCGCTTCACTGTTCAGATTTCCAAGAAAAATCACCATCAGTCCCAGTACAATCAACATTGACAGCATTGAAAAAAAGACCGCGCTTTTATCCCTCAGATAAAGCAGACAATTCCGTTTTGTCAGATAATAAACTTCTCTCATCGTTACTCCCCTCCCTTTGCATCCGCCAGTGTTTTTCCTGTAATATTAAGGAACGCGTCATCCATCGTTCCATTTATCACTTCAAAGCCTTTCAGAAACGGCTCCACATTTTTCAACAACGGAAGTGCTTCCATGCTGTCAGAAACCTTTAACACATAGGCTCCTCCGTCCTGTTTTAAGGATGTGTCCGTCCCGCAGACCGCCAAAAGCTGCGCCTCAAATTCCTGCTGCCTTCCTTCGATTGGGACAAGACGCACGAAATCTTTGGTGTATTTTTCTTTCAGGGTAAATGGTGTTCCCTGTTCCTTGATTTTTCCGGCGTCCATAATTGCGATGTGGTCTGCCCGCGCAGCCTCCTCCATGTAATGCGTGGTGAGAAAAACCGTCGTGTGATGCTCCTTCCGCAGCGCATCAATGCTCTCCCAGACCATTTTTCTGGTCGCCGGGTCAAGTCCCGTTGTCGGCTCATCCAAAAACAGCACCTCCGGCTGGTTTAAAAATGCGGCTGCAATTTCACATCTCCGCTTCTGCCCGCCGGACAATTTTTCATACCTTCTGTCCCAGATATCCTGCAACTGCAATTTTTCCCGGACATACTCTGCCTCACTTCGCAGACTCCTTTTCTGTCCGCCCTTTTCCCTCTGATACATTGCGCCGCGCACATACAGATTTTCTTTCACGGTCATCTTCTCATCCAGACAGTTATTCTGCCAGACCACACCGATTCTCTTTCGGATTTCCTCGTCCTGCGTGCCCACGCGGTATCCGCAGATTTCAAGCTCTCCCTCCGTCGGACGAAACAGCGTGCACATCATGTTAATCGTGGTCGACTTTCCCGCACCGTTTACGCCGAGAAATCCAAACAGTTCCCCACGCTCTACCTGAAAGCTGATGTTATCCACAGCTTTTACATCTTTAAAGTATTTTTTCAACCCGCTTACGCTAATTGCATTTTCCATGTCCGCTCCCCTTTCTGCTCTTCGCATTATCATCATACGAAAAAGAACAGCCTGCCGCAATGAAATCGCGGTAAGCTGTTCATTTTTGAGGGTAAGATGCAATATCCATAATCGTATCGTTCCCAAACCTGATGATAAAATAATCCGCAGGATTTAATTTCCCATTTAAAATCACCCGCTTCTGAAATGTAATCCTTCTTTCCTTGGCAGAAGCGTCAATGACTTCCAGTTTGCAGTCATTCAAAAAATAGGAACAAATTGCCGTTGCATGCGAAACCACCAGAGCACTTTCTCCACCGGCATTACGATAATCGTAATCAGAATATTGTTTATACCAGAAATCCTCTTTTGCCTCCCCAATCGTTCTCTCGTGAAGCCCCTCCACGATTTCCACGTTGTCTGTTATCAGCTTTGCCGTCTCTATGGCTCTTTTATATGGAGAACTAAAGCATTTCGTAATTCCGCAAAACGCGCTCTTTTTCTCTAATACCAGTTTTCTTCCCTCTTCCGACAACGGTATCTGTTCCGTTGGAAGGTCTATTCGTTCCGGGATGGAGTGTCTCATTAAATAGATTGTCTTCATACTTTATCTTTAACCTCTCTCCGATGCTGTAAATGTATCCCAATATGTCCTATCCCCAGAATCACACTGGCAATCATCAGCATTAGCAGAAATATCAGTCCTACATATGAAAATCTAAATTGTCCAAACATTAGTCCTGCTCTCCTTCTTCGTCTTAACCTTTATGAAATAGAAAAACGTCTGTACTACCCCTAATACAAGCAAAACCCCCGCATACTACTGTTTCCAGCAATATACGGGGACGTTTCTCAATCGTTTTTTAGCTGTAATCGCAATTTATCTGCTAATGGATTAGCAAACTCCCTGTGCTAACATTGCAGCTTCTGAGGTGTCCGCAGATTTACCGGGGTTTTGAGGTCGGTTGTATATCACGTGTATAGAGTGATTGTCGGAGAATTTCGATTAACACCTATTCGGGAAAGGACATGAATTATTAAAACAATTATCGAAGAACACAGAATTAACTATACTTTAGTATCGAATTCTTTATCATCTATCTTTCATTCTCTCAAAATATACTTTTAATTAGAAATTCTTTAGTACCTATACTGTTTTCTTGTTTTTGAGTATTCCGTATGAGTAGTGCTCATTTTGAACGGAATACTCATTTTATATTTCTTTTAAAATTTCTACTATTTTTCGTTTATATTCCAGTTCGTTTGATATTGCATTTCGGATTAATGACTTTTCTGTATGTTCGTCAAAGTATACATATTCTTTAAAATAAAAAATTATTAACAAAACATTTACCGTGCTAGATAACATACTGACCTGTTTAGTCAAAAAATTTATATCTTTTTTCACAAACTTAAATTCATCAACATACTGTGTCTTTTGGAAAAAATTACTATTAGTTCCATGAACATAATTAGACAATTCCCTATACTGCGTTGTCCAATTTCCAATTACCATTGACATCAGCTCTTGAAGTTTCTTGTCTTCAAGATTGTATTTCATTGAGAATGGATAGTTCTTAACATACTCTTTTAAATCATTGAATCCCCCTATTGTTCTTGAATTATCATCCATTTCTTTTTTATATAATTCTACTGGATGTTCACTATAATAAATATATGTTAATATCAATTCTTGTGTTCTTCTTAACATAATCAATGTTGGAATTTTCATGTCAATATTTCCTAGTAATATTATATGAATAGCATTAGATAATATCTCTTGAAAATACATTTCCGTTTTGGGGGTCACCTCAAAATACGGAGACAAATGATTCTTCCATATCTTTACCGACAACATAAATGTTAATGAAGCTTTTGTAAAATCTACTGACTGTTCTTTTGTTTTTATATTAATCCCATATTTTTGGTTAATAAAATGAGCTACAGCATTAAATTCTTCTTCTAACTCATAACCATATGTTTCCATCATTCAACACCTTTATAACTATCAAAGAACTGAAACCACGCATCCATAAAACCTATATTTTCTACATTCTGTTTCGCATTCATATTTTGATGATTCGTCTCATTGCTAAACTCATTCCATGCCTTTAAAAAATTATTAAATTGTTCTGGGCTCTGCTCATAAACCTCGTTAATAATTATCCCTACCACTTCTGCCCTAGAACGTTTTTGCCAATAATTCTTAATTTTTATATTCAAACACTTTTCGGCAAACTTCAAAATTTCTTTTGTAGACGGGAATTTTTTACTATCTAATAAAATAACCGGCAAAACACCTAACAGCTCGTCTGTACTACTATCAAGAATTGTTACTTCCTTTTTATCACCAATAACATCCAAAACCTCTTATCTAATGCGATTAGCTATATCTATATCTACTTTAATAAAATCAATGCTTCCTAACATATCCATCAAATCCAACAATGAATATAACGCATCCTTGGTTTCTTTTTTCATAATTACAACCTTCCTCTCTGAATTAGTTGCTTTGTTATATTTTTTATTTGATCAACAATTATAGGATCTCTCATATCCAATATATATTTTTCATTAGACAATTCAGGATCAAGCCCTTTCACAATTTCTTCGCATTGCTTTAATTCATTTTGAAACAACTTATTTTTCCATCTTCTTTGAATTATCGGCTTATTTTTCTTGTATAACAATCTCTCTGGAATAACCATATTTAATACTATTCCGACAAATTCTATTTGATGTTGAAAATCCTTTTCAATAGTTTCTTTCACATAATTCTCTAACATAGGAAGACCAAACACTGACAATGGATCTGCCTTCATAGGAACCAAATACATATCAGATGCAAGCAGCGCCACCTTGGTATATTCCGATATAGTTGGCGGACAATCAATAATTACTACATCATATTTTTCTCCCAATTCACCTTTAATATACTGATCCAATTTATGCGGCCTTGCCGATAAATTCAATGTCATAATATCCAAACTTGATGGAATAATATCAAAACCATCTACATGAAATATCCATTTTTCTTCACTAAGTTTTGTATAGCCTTCCAATACTGAATTTGCTTGATAATCTGGAGACAGGCAGCCATAAACTGATTTATTTCTATCTTCCAAAATTTCTTGCATTTGTTCTTCTTTT
>ENA-UOJA01000243-UOJA01000243.1-human-gut-metagenome-genome-assembly--contig:-C19-NODE-243-length-55574-cov-62.012698_pt1 | contig 55574 bp, 54 predicted proteins | sample MGYA00242337_ERZ723884 | MGnify/ENA metagenome assembly ERZ723884
CAGCTCGTTAGGAAAGTCGAAAACTTTTTAGGCATTTCACGACAGTCCCTAATTACTGAACCAATGAGCATACCTGCAAGTTGGCAAATTCAGATGTAACAAATTAACATACAACCACTTACATACCATAAAAGCAAAATGCAAAGATGCTCATCACCCTATTTTTTAGGGGAGTGAGCATCTTTGCGCATTAGCTCAAATACTCATAACTACCTACTCATCAATGCATTACAACTACCATTACAGCATTAGCATTATGCTCATTGGTACCATAATTCCGCCGCTGGGATGCTTTTCAGTCAGCACCTCAGCCTTTCTGAGCGGGAGCAATCGCCTCTGACGTCGGGCCTTTCTCCGTAACACCTGCCTGCTCTGATTTTTCTGGCGCACCTGCGTTGTCATCGGCTTTCCGGGCTGCTTTCGCCGCCTCACGGGCGGACTTTGCGGCGGCTTTGAGGTCGTCGCGCTCCTTTTGTTTCAGGTATGCGGCCTTGTATTTCTCGAGACGGGCATTCTCCTTCTCCTCCCTGGCTTTCAGGGCCTTGAGCTGTTTCAGCTTCTTCGCACGAAGTTTGGCAGCTTTCTTATCCGCGGCTGCCTTGGCTTTGGCTGCATCCAGACTGTCGAGCCGTGCCCATTTGACTTCACGGGCAGCAATCTTCGCCGCACGGATGGAATCACGCTGCGCCTTCTTCAACGCGGACGAATCCAGCACAGGAGCATTGACAGAAGACGAATCAGAAGACATTGACAGAGAATCAGTTGCGGCCTTTATCGAATCCGCGACAGACGGGAGGGACGTTCCGAGCGAGTCCGCAGGAGAGAGTGACAATGAATCCTGCGCCACGGACAGCGAGTCGCCAGCTACCGTCAATGAATCTGCGGCAGCGGCCTTAGCCTGTGCGGCAGCCTTCCTGCGAGCCTCTGCATTGGCCTTGGCCACCTTGCCCTCGCGGATCTGCTTCATTATGCCCGGGATGTAACCAGGATAGTATCTGTCTGTGTATTCGAAAGTTGCACGCGGACGGGCCGAATATGAACTGCGCTCCGATGCACGCAGAGAGAGCAGGGTAATGTCCTGTTTGCCGCGCGGGCACGCATCTATCTGCCAGTCAAAGCCCTTCAGCACACGTTCATCACGCGTCATCTGAGCCACCGGATAGCCATCGTTTTTCGCAGCATCGAAGTAATAGACCTTGTCCAGTTCCCCGTTCAGGAACCGCGCAGAGAGCATTTTCGCCGCACTCTTGTTCACGGTCGCATAGACGCTGTCCTCCTGCAGATAGAAAACGGCATTCGCCTCGCCGAGAGCATCGAATCGTGTCAATGCCCCAGTAGTGTCGAAGTAGGCGAGCATTTCCGTGGCCCTGATCTGGTCGAAGCACAACGAGTCTTCTTTCACGATGATGAAGGCGTTGGACATCAGGCTGGCCTTCTGCATGGCCCTGTCCTTGATCACCGCATAGATGCTGTCGGCAGAATACTGTCTATTGCCCTCATTCCAGACAAACGGTTTCTCATACATTCGGACCAATGAATCCAAATCATTGTAAACCAATGAGTCACAAGCGAGCTGTATATCTTTGCGGAACATCTTCACGTTCTTGATGGCCGTGATGAAATTCAGTTTCGTGGAGTCCTTCGGTGCGGAAAGCGAGTCCGCGGCCACTGTCAATGAATCCGCTGCATTTGCGAGCGAATCTGCCGAATGCGAGAGCGTGTCAGCAATGTGCGAAAGGGAATCGGACGCATGAGCGAGCCTGCCGGCCGGTTTCTGAAGTGCACCAGCTGCCGATCCGAGCGATGCGAGCGCGTGAGAGACAGAATCAGCCTCAGAGGCCTGTGCACCAGCTGCCATCGCGGTCGAATCCTTAGCCGAGGCCAATGTCTTGACTGTCAATGAGTCTGTTGGAGCGCCCTCGGCCACTTCCGCTGCATCAGTCGCCTCATCACCATTCTTTCCGGAAGTCTCAGCCGACTCAGAAGTCTCCGACACATCAACTTCCTTCTCAGAAGCCTCATCCGCCTCCGAAACATCCGAAGACTCAGATGCTTCACTCTCAGAAGCCTCGGCCTCAGAAGCATCAGCCGCCCCCGAAGTCTCCGAAGTCTCCGCAGCCCCTCCTGCAGCAGCCACAGCCCCGGTCTCATCCGCCTGCTTCTTATTCGGCTTAGGACGATTCGGGTCATTCTCCATCGCCTTGGCCGCAGCTTCAGCCGCCTCCTTGGCCGCCTTCTGGCGATAAGCCTGGACAGCATCCACCGCCAAATCCTCCATGCGGGACTTGGAATTCTTTATCTCAGCTTCATTGACCTGAAACATCATATAGGTACGGGCGAAGATGGTGTCAGCCCCGAAATAGACCGTATCAGGCTGGTCCTCAGCATTTTTCATCATGCCGATCACCGCCGGGTCCCTCGTCAGCTTCACCTCGGACAACGAATCCGTATAGAAAATCCGCCCGGCCAGAGCCGAAACATCACGCGTAGTGTCAGTCACCTGCGCATTGCCGAGCAGCTCGATATTCTTAGATGACCTATAATAATATAAGGAGTCCGCCCAGCCTTCCTGAGTATCACTCATGCCATGGACATTGTTCCGGAACAGGAAAATCTCGCGTCCGCGGTCATACCAGCCGCCATTGGCCGAAAGCATATTGTCATCCTGCCAGGTATCCGTGTCGAAACCGAACGTCGCCACATTGGTCCTGGCATCATAGACGATGGTAGTGGACTTCACGAACACCGAATCCGTGAACATATTCACCCTGTCATTGAACGTGAACGTCCTTATCTTGGAATCGTAAGTACCTGTCCGGCTTTCGATTATCTGCCCCTCGGCATCCTTCATCGAACCGCCGTTGAAGAAAACCGCCACACTGTCCTTCGTGTTGTAGTCCAGATGCTCGGTACGCAGCACATTCCTGTCCTTGTCCTCGAGCTGCACCAATGTGCCCCTGAACTCAGCCAGGTCCCTGTCAATGTAATAAGTCAGCCTGTCTCCCGTCAGCACCGTCTGGTCCTGAAGAATCTTCACATTGCTGATGGCGTAGATTTCATTGGAACTCATATTCCAGAGCGCCGTATCACAGATAAGATAAGTATCATTGTGCAGAAACCTCGCCGGCCCCGTCACTTTTCGGTAATCGACGCCGTCCTTCTCGATAAGCTCCATGGACTGCGCGCTCAGAAGACGAACGAGCGAGTCCTTCTGACTGCCATTTTCCTGTGCAGACAGACTTGTCAATGTCGAGAGAACCGTAACGACAGATATGAAAAGCTTACGGAAATTCATTGACACTCAATATCTTACTTTTCAGCCGCCTCGGACGCGCACTGAGCCACTATCTTGTTCCAGCCCTCGCGAGAGAAATTGCAGTCCTTGAACAGCGGGTCGATAGTGATATATGTCGTCTTTATCTTGCTGTCAATGAACTCGTCGATAGCCTCATTCTGCTTCTTGGCCTTCGCCTCGTCCAGCAGCTCGCTGTAGTCATTCTCGAACGAAGCCGTATGGGACGGAATGATCTTGTCCACGCGGATTATCTTATACACAGTATTACCGCTACGCCCCTCATTGTCAAGCGATTCCACAGGCTCGGAGATTTCCCCTTCCTTCAGATTCTTGATGGCAGCATAGTCCTGAGGCTTCAGCTGGTCGATCTCAAAATACGCGGAACCGGTATTCGGGTCAGCCATCTGGCCGCCATTGGTACGAGTCTGATTGTCCTGAGAATAGAACTTCGCCGCAAGCTCGAAAGTGACAGCCTTGTTCTGGATTTCAGTCTTGAGCGAGTCGAGCGTCTTGAACGCCTTCTGCCTGTCAGTATCCGTATAGACCGGCTTCATGAGAATATGGCGGGCATTGAACATATCCCCCATCTTCTCGAGCACCTCGATAATATGGAAACCGTCCGGCGTCTCCACAATCTGGGAAATCACACCAGGCTTGAGCGACATCGCCGCATCAGAAAATGCCGGCCAGAAAATCGACTTCGACGCAAGCCCCAGTTCGCCGCCCTTCCTCGCGCTGCCAGGGTCCTCAGAATAGATACGGGCCAATGTAGAGAATTTCTCACCGTTGATAATTCGCTCACGTATGCTCAGCAGCCTCTCCTTCACCGCAAGATTCGCAGCCTCGCGGTCCGGATAGATACAGATCTGGCTCAACTGATACTTCACCGGAACCATAGGCAGGTCCGCGGCATCAGTCTTGGAAACATACTCCTTCACGTCGTGCGGAGTCAGCTCAGGCACCGCCGAAGCGATCTGAGACTGCATCTGCTGGGTAAGCGACATATCCTCAAGCTGCTGCTTCCATTCCTGACGAAGTTTATACATCGGCTTGCCGTAGGCCTTCTCCACATTGTCATCACCCCCGAGCTGAGTACGCATCTGGTCGATACGCTGCGCCAGAGTGCTTGACACCATCTCCTGGTTCACCGTGAGAGAATCCACACGCGCCTGCATCAGGAAAAGCTTCGACTCAAGCATACGCTCCAGCTGCTCGCAACGCATATTCCTGTCGGAATACATCCCCTGCATACGCATATACAGAATCTCCTGCTCCAGTTCCGACAATGAAATCATCTCATTGCCCACGACAGCTATCGTCTTGTCAATGAGGCCATTACCATATTTCTGGGCATTGAGTGGCATCTGCGCCGAAGCCAACACCGCAACCACAGCTGCTGCAAGTTTCAGTATATTCTTCATAATCAATAAATCATCATTTTATAACGAAAGCGCCTTGAGCGCGCGCATTCTCTAACAAGTCCCGTTCCAAACCTGAAATCAAAGCCTGTTTTCTGGTACTCAGGAGAATATCTTTTATCTGTTCCCTATAATATTCCACCGGTCCGGTCTGCCCCGCCCTCATCATTTCGCTGACAAAGGCAATGTTCAGATTGCCGCTGCCGTCCGGAATCTCCACCATCCCGTCCTTCATCACCGCCAGCAACGACCCGTAATCCGTCCCGAACTCCCGCGACAGCCTCACCATATTCACCCAGCCCCCGCCGAAGAAGTTATATCTCAATGCAGATGAATACGTCAGGCTGTCACCTTCCATTATATCATCCACATCAGACGAAAGCAGCTTCTTCTTGATGATATTCAAGTTCGGCGAATCGGCAGAGATGCAGAGGAACTTCGCCTTGGCAATCGGCAGAGCCAGACGGAAATTCTCAATATGGTCCTCATAGTACTTCTCTATCTGCCCGTCAGTCACAGCCGTATCGAGCCTCTTGTTTATGTACTTCTGCTCATAGCGGTACTTCAGCAGCGAACGGCGATAGTCCTCCAGCTCCTTGGTGACATTCTTCTCCGACTTGGACAACTCCCTGTCCACCACATCATTGAACACCATATCGGTAGCCCAGGAATTTATGTACTGGAGCGCCAGACGAGTGCTGTCCTCAGCCGAAATGCCGTCCGGAATGAACGTCGCCAAATCTGTATCATACAGTTTTTCGGACCCCACCTCAGCCACGACCTTGCCGTCACGGACAAACGACATAATCGTCTTGCACGAATTCAACATCGGCAGGACGATTACGAAAAAGCATACGCCTATAATATTCAGGACTCTGCGAGTACTCAAATCTATCTCGAATAATTAGGTGATTCCTTGGTGATAGTCACATCATGCGGATGGCTCTCGAGGTAACCCGCATTGGTGATACGCACGAACTGGGCGCCGCGCAGAGAAGCGATATCCTTCGCTCCCACATAGCCCATACCTGCACGCAGACCGCCCACAAGCTGGTAAACAACCTCCGCCACAGTGCCCTTGAACGGCACCTGAGCCACGATTCCTTCCGGAACAAGCTTCTTCACATCCTCTTCCATATCCTGGAAATACCTGTCCTTGGAACCATGCTCCATGGCCTCGAGCGAACCCATTCCCCTGTACGCCTTGAACTTCCTTCCGTTCAGGATGATGGTCTCACCTGGAGACTCCTCAGTTCCGGCAAACAATGAGCCGGCCATAATGGTGCTCGCACCTGCCGCCAATGCCTTCACGATATCACCCGAATAGCGGATACCGCCGTCAGCAATCACAGGCACGCCCGTTCCCTCCAATGCCTTGGAAGCAAGCATCACAGCCGTCAGCTGAGGCATTCCGACACCGGCGATGATACGCGTGGTGCAGATGGAACCAGGTCCGATACCGACCTTCACCGCACTCACACCTGCATCTGCCAATGCCTTGGCACCCTCACCCGTGGCAACATTGCCCGCAACAATCTGTATATCTCTGTTCTTGAACGCTTCGCAAGCCTTGGAAATCACCTCGAGCACACCCACGGAGTGGCCATGAGCAGTGTCAATGACGACCGCGTCAGCACCTGCGCTCACGAGCATCTCGATCCTGTCGAGAGTGTCAGATTTCACGCCGACCGCAGCAGCCACGAGAAGACGTCCCTTCGAATCCTTGGAAGCGATAGGATTGTCCTTGATCTTCATAAGGTCCTTATAGGTGATAAGACCTACAAGTTTGTTGTCCTCGTCCACTACCGGAAGTTTCTCCACCTTGCTGCTGCGGAGAATGCCTGTGGCATCCTGAAGACTGATTCCCTTCTTCGCCGTGATCAGATTATCCTTCGTCATCACGTCCGAAACCGGAATCTTCTTATTGTCCTGGAAACGCAGGTCCCTGTTCGTGACAATGCCGATGAGCCTGCCGGCGCAGTCCACTACAGGAATGCCGCCGATATGATGCTTCGCCATAAGGGCCAATGCATCGCCAACAGTAGCCTCCGGGCTGATGGTGACCGGATCGTAAATCATACCGTTCTCCGCTCTCTTGACCCTGCGGACCTGCTCGCACTGCTGGTCAATGGTCATATTCTTGTGAATCACACCGATACCGCCGGCACGAGCCATCGCGATAGCAAGATCAGCCTCAGTAACAGTGTCCATTGCAGAAGAAACAATAGGAGTGCAGAGAGAAATATCTCTTGTGAATTTGGTGGAAACATCTACAGCTCTCGGAAGGACTTCGGAGCGTGCAGGAACGAGTAGAACATCATCGAAGGTGAGACCCTCCGGAATTGCTGAATTTACGAACTGCATTTCTAACAAATATATTTTGGCAAATATACGAATTTTTTCAATGAAATTTACATACCGGACATTTTCAATGCAAGATTCCCAAGATTTTCAATGCAAGATTCCCAAGATTTTCAATACCTCACTCCCAGAATTTTCAATTTTTTTCGTTTTTTCAATTTGTCGATAAATATGCGTAACTTCGTGAAATTGTCCGACATTTTGCAGAACGCCGCGACTGGCGTGAACTGATTTTTTCGCGGAATTATAACTCAACAATATGAATACAAGACATATAGCAACACTTTTTCTGGCAGCGTTCATTGCCATTGCCGGGGCCTGCTCGCCGGAAACGACAGTGAAACCTGATGAAGGAAACGGAACCGAACAGCCGGGGAAACCTGAAACCGGAGAAGAAAATCCGGGCGGCGAAGAGAAACCGGGAGAAGGAAACAAACCTGAAGAAGGCGGAAAACCAGGCGAAGGTGAGAATCCGGGAGGAAGCGAGAATCCCGGCGAAGGCTCGACAGAAGAGACCATAAACGTGACAGTTCTGAACCCCGGAGCGACAAAGGTGGAGACCAAACCTACCCCGCAGCATCCGGACCTCATCCACAACGAAGAGTACCACGAGTTCTACAATCCCCTTCAGGACTACCTCGATGACTTCGGCAATATCGACTACGTCTGCGCTCAGGGCAAGGGAACGGATTGGCCACGCGTGCTCGACGACCACTCAGGCATCCGCTTCTATCAGAGCACCTCTGCATCGAAGAGCGGAGGATACATCCGCGTCCGCGCCCACAACGGAGCCAAACTACTCAGCGTAACAGTAGGATCTGCGACATTGACAAAAATCGCCCACTCGGTGGACGGGCGTGCGAAAAAGTCAGAGACGAAGAACATTGACGCAGGCGGCTCCTACACGGTCGAAGGCGAATACGACGAAGTCTGCTTCTACTGCATGGGCACGACACAGAGCGAAAGATGGGAGATGAACAGCATCAAAGTCCGCTACCGTGGAGGCTTCATCGAGGAAGACTTCCAGACCGGCATTGAAAAGGAATACGGACCGCTCGTGCGTGTGGATCTGCCTCTGAAAGAAGGCTTTGAGAACGGATTTCCGACGACAGACAAGCCGTCATACGACAAATACGGCCTGACCGCAGGACGCGAAAACCTCCAGTGGAGCACCTGGTTCGGCTCATTCTCCTGGCAGAATCCTATTACAGGGAAGCAGAGCGCCCAGTTGCGCATCTACAAGGAAGACCCGGACTATTACGGCCAGTCACAGTTCGGCCACCTGAAAATGGAATACTTCATCGAGAATCTCTCGAAGGTAAGCTTCAGCTACTGGTTCTCCGAGTTCTGGGTATCCGCAACGATTTCCTACTGCGAGTTCGACACTGACGAATGGAAAAATCCGCAGCAGATCGCCCTGAAGAGCTACAGCGACCGCAAGACCAAGCAAAGTTTCACCTACGACTTAGGGGCCAAGGTCAATGCCAAGATCCGCATCCAGATAGACTCGGACAGCGGCCATCCGGACAGCGACCACCACGACCTGATTTTCGACGACTTCATCTTCGAATAAAATTTTTCATTTATACATATAATGACTAACTTTGTAGGATGTAACTAATCTGACCACTTGATGGTTACTGAAATAATGGAAACTGATAAATAAAAATAATTAACAACAATCATGAAAAAATCAACCAACAATTACGAACGCCCTGAAGTCCAGGTCGTTTACGTAGAAACCGAAGCCGGATTCGCGGGTAACAACTCGCAAGGCCTTCAAGACGTCACTGAAGCTGATATCATAAATGAGTCTGGTGAATGGATTTAAACAGATTGCCTTATGAAACAATTCTCAAAACTATTCTTTGCAGCCGCAGTAGCCGCATTGGGATTAGCATCATGCGCTAAAGAAGTTGCCCCAGTAGAACCCCCTAAGGACAATCTCGTAACCGTACACTTCGGTGCCACCGCCGGAATCGAAGGCGCCACCAAAGCCACCCTCACCCCGAACGAACAAGAAACACTCTTCACCTCCGCCTGGGAGAGTGGGGATGTGTTGAACGTGGAATATATTAGTCCTGAAACTGCGGATAATAAGATTATCACCGCTACTTGGACGGGAACATCTTTCGAGGCTATAGGACTTCCAAATGAGACAGGTGCTTGGGATTATACCGCATGTTATCCAGTTCCTGATTCCAAGGACAGTCATATTGATTTCGGAGCAAATAGAACTCAGAATGGCAATTCATATAATAGCATCTACGATGTTATGATTGGCAATAAGAGCACCAAGAATTCTGCTGCCGGAAAAGATGACGATGGAAGTGATATTGTCTTCAACATGGATCGAAAGACAGCCGTAGTGTATTTCCACCTTACCGGCGGCCCGGCTGACGAAGATCTCGTTTCGGCTACTCTTAGTGTAGAAGATGGCTTCATCGCAAGTCAATATGCCTATATCTCAAACTTCGCATTTGCTCCGACGGAAGATTTGAAGGAAATCACAATTACCTTCACAGAGAAGGCCCCGAAAGCATCCGACTTCCAGCTCTGGTTCAATGTCCTCCCGACGGCATACACGTCAATGTCTTTAGAGGTGAAAACTGCCAACCACACCCTCACACTGAACAAAAACAAGGGAGGCAATTTCGCAGCTGGAAAGCTCTACAAGATTCATAAAGACGATGTAACCTGGACAGAAAACAAAAATGTCACATTCTTCTATGAGTCATTTGACTCATGTGACGGAACAGGTGGCAATGATGGGAAATGGAATGGCTCTATCGCCAATAGTACCATTACGGCCGATAATGTTGACTGGACTTTTGAAAAAGGAGGTGGAGCTAATGCTTGTGTAAAATTAGGGGCTAGCTCAGACTTCGGAAAGGCCACAACCCCAGCACTCGGAATTAACACGTCAACTGCGAAACTTTCATTTAAAGCTGGCGCATGGGTGAGCAAAGATGAAAAAACGGTAATTAAAATCACCGCGAATAATGGTGGAACAGTTGATCCGTCAACTATTACATTGAAAAATGGCGAATGGACTGATTATACCTGCACTATCAGCGGAGCCACAGAAACGACCACCCTTACATTCGCTGCAAGTCAGAAAAGCAATAATCGTTTCTTCCTTGACGAAGTAATGGTTTATTATGGCAACAGACCTGTTGTAAAACACACCCAGCAGATTTCGTTTAGCAAAACTTCTGTCGAGTGCTATATCAATGACACTTTTACAGAACCTATCTTGAGCGGAAACAAGACCACAGTAACTTACTCTTCTTCCGATGAAAAAGTTGCAAATGTAGATGCCGCTTCGGGAAAAGTTACCATTCTGTCCGCAGGTAAGACTGAAATCACAGCAACTGCTGAAGAAAGCGAAGAATATAAAACTGCCACAGCGAAATATACACTTACCGTCAATAAGCAGACTCAGAACCTATCTTTCGAAAAAGGCTCTTATTCTGTTTTGCTTGCAGATAAAGATTCATTCCCATCTCCATTGGTCAAAGAAGCTAAAACACCAGTATCATACTCCATCACTCTTGGCGAAGGAGTCGCACAAGATGCCATAACCGTCGATCCTACAACAGGAAAGATAACAATCAATGCTGTCGGAACAGCGACAATCACAGCTACCGCAGAGGAAACAGAAGAATACAAAGCAGCTTCTGCTAATTACGTTTTGACAGTAACTGAAAAGAGCCCGACAGGTCCAACTACAGTCGTAATTGATTTGTCAAAACAGAATTTCAAAAATGAACAGGTAATAAAAGAAGTAACGTCAGATCCTGTTTCCCTTATTTTTAATAAAGGCTCGAATAATACTAATTCTCCTAAATATTACACTACAGGAACGGCAGTACGCCTTTATGGGGGGAACACAATGACAGTTTCGTCTTCAAAAACGATTGTTAAGGTTGAGCTTACTTTCGCCACTGGAGAAAAAAATAATACTATAACAACAGATTCTGAAACTTACTCAGATGGAACTTGGACAGGCGAATCAAATAGCATCAAGTTTACTGTAGGCGGAACGTCAGGACACAGAAGAGTTCAAAAAGTTTCAGTAACTTATAATTTGTAATCCAAACCCATAAACCAATAGCACCGAACCTCACATACTATTGGTGACACATGGTCAGTTTTCGTCTCGGCGGTACAAAGGTGTACCACCGAGACGATTAATAATCATATGTAACCATGACTAAGCAATTCATTGAAACCGTTCTGCTCGCCTTGGCGAATGAACGAATAATATTTTGGTCTGAAGCAGACTTCCAGTTCGCATTTGCTTGGAAACTAAAAGAAATGTTTGAAGACAGCAACCCGCAAAGCACCATAAATGTGAGGCTTGAGCGAAGGGCCGATGCGCTTGAGCAAAGAACAGATGCACCTGAGCAAGGGAATGAAAAAGAGAATTCAGGAGATATTTATATTGACATCTGGGTAGAGATTAACGAGAAAGTGTATCCTATAGAGTTGAAATACAAGACAATTCAATGCACTATCACAGATGGCTCCGAAAAATATAAGCTAAAGCAGCACGGCGCCTGCGACATTGGTTGCTATCTGTATCTTAAGGATGTGGAGCGAATCGAGCACATCTCCAAATCACTTGGCGATAACTTCGGGAAAGGGTATGCTATTATGCTCACAAACGATCACCTGTATTGGGACAAGCCCAGAACGTCCCCAGACACCACCGCCTTCAGTGACTTTAGAATTTATGAAGAGAGAACGATTCCCGCTGGCCAGAATCTTGATTGGCACCCATCGTCAAATAAACAACCTGTTTGGCAGGAAAAATTGGGACCTCTTACACTAACCCACAATTATACCATACACTGGAAAGATTACTCAAAATTATTAAATGAAGAAGGAAAGGCCATTCCTTTCAAATACTCCATAATTGAAATCAACTAAAGCTCGCAGCAACATATTCATTGAACCGCCACGTCTCTACCACCTTGAGACAACTGCCCTCATTCCATACGGCAGACATTGATCGGATCATCGACAACATACAGACCAAAACATGAAACCAGAGCGTACACCACAGACAGCACTCATTGAGCAACTCCACAGATTACACGACCTGTGTAAATCCTACGATAACGGAATGTGCGTCGCAATGGATATCGCAGTCGCATTGCGGACATTGCTGCACGACAGCCCGAACGGAAGAAGTCTTTCAGTCCTGACCCAATGCGGTTTGCGCGACAAAGTTAAATTTCTGGACACGACGACCAGAAGAGGGACCATCTCCTTCTTCTCTGTTGGAGATAACGTCTCGAACAAAAACATACAAGTCGCCACACATATCTACTGCGGCCTGCTCTGTAAGGAAATCAACAACTCCAATCACGGCGGCGTTCAATACACATTCTCCCCTCTCCGTAAATCTTCCTTATATTCGGATTATGAACAAAGGTGCATCAGTCAAAACAGATTTCTCTCCACGAAGGACTGGCTGGACTCCAACATATTCGAGGTGTTGAAAGGCAGAAACTGGGGAGAAGTACAGAATTGGCATTTATCTAGATACCAATTGTTTACCATCCTGGCAAACAAAGATGGCGGAGCACATTATGAAAACAACTTTCAAGATAAGAGAATGGAGGAAATGTTTTACAATGAGTACCGCGACACGCAAGCACTGCATCTCCTAGTAAATGGCTCAGATGTCTGTTTCGAGAACACCCCGATATATCCATCCGTCCGCCAAATAGCCCAAGAGGCGCTGGTTTCGCTAAAACTATATCTAACTGAGAACCCCCTGACCCAACCCCAAACCCGGCACCGACTTAGCCTTTTCCATTTCTTCTCCAAATAACCCTGCCAACTGACTGCCCTCCAGCGGAGGCGCCGGCGGGCAAGAACCCACGGATCGTAAGCCATACGCGGAGGTAAGAAACATTGAGGCCAATGTGTTGAGTTCGACGGAGGTGACTCTGTCGGGCTCTTACACAGGGGCCAGCAGTTCACCTGCCGAACTTGGCTTTTATTGGGGCACATCCTCAAATTCATTGACAAACAAACTGACCGTCAGCTCGGTCACGGCGACAGGCACAGACAGCGGGACTTTCGAGGCTCACCTTTCGGACCTTGTTCCCGGGAAATCCTACGTCTTTCAGGCGTTCGCGCGCGTATCAGGCACAGGCTCATACTCGTCTGACGAGCAAGTGTTCTATGCCGGTACGCCGACCGTCTTCAAGATGCCGGGAAACGCCCAGCCTGCTGTGGACAAGGATTGGCTCGAACTCTCCTCGGCTAAGGAAGGCTCGCAGTATGTGGTAAGCACCACCTATGCCGGCGAGCGGAACTACACCGTCTTCTACGACACACGGATGACGACTCCCCTCTGGACCGCATATCCATTGGACAGCAGCCACATGGGATCTCTCAGCCGGCCATCGGGCTGGAGCTACAACCCGAACATTGACGAGATGTACCAGGTCAGGGTGACTGACGGAAGCTATTCGAACAGCACCTATTAGCGAGGTCACATGTGTCCGAACGGTTCGCGCAACGGAAACGCCACGATGCAGGCCCAGACTTTCTACGTGACGAATCAGGTTCCGCAGATCCATAACAGTTTCAACAGCGGAATCTGGAGCAATCTGGAGAATGCCGTCCAAGGCATTGCCAAGAGCCACAACGAGGAGATCTACGTGGTGACGGGCGTGGCTTTCGAAAAGGAGGGCGAGACTCGCACCATAAATTACACGAGTCCCAAGTCAAGCTCCCAGAGAGTTCCCATCCCGAACTACTTCTACAAGCTGGTGCTCCGGGTGAAGTATTCCGGCAGAACGGTCTCCGATGCGTCCTGCATAGCTTTCTGGTTCGACCACAAGGCCTACTCCGACAGCTACCAGAACTACACGGTCAGCGTTGACCAAGTAGAAGCCTGGACCGGTTTCGACTTCTTCGTAAATCTCCCCGACGACCTCGAATCCGCCGCCGAGTCGAAGACCACCTCCTGGTCCTCCTTCACCAGTTTCTAGGTAAGCGTCTAGGCGGTTACGTATTGACCAGACTATTGCTAGCCTGCACGACACGGCACGAGCGGCGCACCGTGTAAACATCTGAGCATCAGAGATTTAGCCATTTTCAGAGTTGTGTTTTTGCCAACTCTGAAAATGGTTATATTATTGATATACAATCATTTGCGCGATGCGCCTCAGAAGGGCAGCGATAGGCAACAAGGTTGCCTCTGTGAGGACTTGCTTATCTCAATCCCCCTAACCCCCTTTTCAAAGGGGCACATCAGTGCCTGCGGGCTTTCCATTGCCTCATGGCTTTCCCTGCTCGCCAACTCCGGCCCGGCATCTGATGATGCCTTGTTCGGCACTAGAGGGAGTCGCCTGCGAAACAGGAGGGCCTGGTCCTCACGGAGGCTTCTTGTTGCTGCGCATAACCACTTCTGTCAGACATAACTGGAGATTGTTGCCGGACACGATTGCTTCCGAGAGGCATGTCCAGAGAGAAAAACCGAACAACCTGAAATTGGCTCAACAGACGAAAGCATTGATTCACAACCAGTTAGTAGATAAAGCGAAAGCCAGGTTACCCACTATTTCACATAATCTGCATTTGGCTACTCGTCATATCTACCTGACACTCAGTACCATACGCTAAATTACGACATGCAGGTTGTTCGATTCAATTCAACGCTGTGTTTGCCTCATTCCACGTAACTCACCGCATTATTTTGTGAGCACCTCTGCCTCTGCTATTCCTGTTAATCGTTGTCTCACGGAATGGATTTTATCCGTGAAAACCCGCCTTCTCACGGACAAGTTGTTGATTTTGAAATACTTATCCGTGAAACACCACATGTTTACGGACAGTTGAGCATTTTGAGTCAACCGTACTCAGTAATAAGGATCATAGTAGCGAGCAGGACAGCCTCGCACCGCAAAAAACTAAACATCCATGCAGACTCACAGAAGTTAGTGAAGCCGAACAGCGGCATAGCCCGCGGCGAATTGCGAAGCACCTGAGCAGAGCGGGCTTTTGCCGCTGTTCGGCTATTATCAACCATTCTGTCAGCGGAAATTTATAATCACGTCACTGACAACACATTGACAAAATATTAAGAGATTTAAAATAAATTTTAAAGTTTAAAAATCGTAAAAATTTTAATTAGCTGACGTAAATCATTTACTTTTCGGAAAAATTTTGCATACTATTGTAGCCTTGATTGACACGAGAAACCGATAACTGAGTTTGAATCTTGTGTCCAAATTTTGTTTAACAACTAAAAAATTTTACCTTTATGGATGAAAAGATCAAGGCGAGGTACATCGACCCGATGGTCGACTGGTCCTTCAAACGGCTCTTCGGCAGCGAAGTGAACAAGGACATTCTCATTGAATTCCTGAAAGTCATCTTTCCGGAACATGAGATTGAAGACATCACCTATATTCCGGCAGAGCAGCTGGGAATCATGGAAGACGACAGGAAGGCTGTGTTCGATGTGATCTGCAGGACGAAGAAAGGGGAGGAGTTCATTGTTGAAATGCAGTGTGCGACGCAGAAACACTTCTTCGAGAGGGCATTGTACTACACTTCCTTCCCGATCATGAAGCAGGGCAAGAAGGCGCAGCGGGATGAGGAGACCGGCATCAAGAAAGAGTGGGACTACAAGTTGGACGGGGTGTATTTCCTCGGGGTGCTGAACTTCAGGTACGAGGATGACGAACTTATCGAGCACAGGTATATGCTGCGTGAGGCGACCACCGGCAAGACGATGACGGACAAGTTGAAGTTCGTCTTCATCGAGGTCGAGAAGTTCAGCAAGGGCGTGGATGAGTTGACCACCGACTTCGACAAGTGGCTCTACATCCTGAAGAACCTGTCGAAACTCCTGGAAAGACCGGCAGCGCTGCGGGACAGGATCTTCAGCCGACTCTTCGACGTCGCCGAGTACGCCAGCCTTGACAACATTGACAAACAAAATTACGTAAAGGCCATGACAATAGCACGTGACACACACAATCAGATCGAATACGCCAAGGAAATCGCGCACGAGGAAGGACGCGAGGAACGTAATCTGGAGGTAGCGATTAACCTGCTTCAGTTAGGGACGACATGTGAGATCGTGGCGAAGGCGACTGGATTGTCCCTGGAGGAGGTTACTAAGCTTAAGGAAAGCCTCTGAGTACGCCAGCCTTGACAATATTGACAAACAAAATTACGTAAAGGCCATGACAACAGCACGTGACACCCACAATCAGATCGAATATGCCAAGGAGATCGCGCTTGAAGAAGGAATCGCGAAAGGTCGCGAGAAAGAACGTAAGGCGATAGCGATTAACTTTCTTCAGTTGGGGACGTCATGCGAGATCGTGGCGAAGGCGACCGGATTGTCCTTGGAGGAGGTTACTAAGCTTAAGGAGAGCCTCTGAGTACGCCAGCCGGTGGCCACACGACCAGAATATACCAGAATATAGAAGACAAAAGATGGCAGAGAACGATTGGAAACAGCGATTGGGCGTGGTTTATTCCACGAATCCTGATTTTAAATATGAGCAGGAAAGCATAACGGAGGACGAGACATTGGCTCCGGAGAAGCAGAAACTGACGGTAAGCATTGACAGAAGATGCAGGGCCGGCAAGCAGGTGACATTGATAAGCGGCTTTGTAGGCAGCGAGTCCGACCTCAAGGAACTAGGAAAAACGCTGAAAGTCAAGTGCGGAGTGGGCGGCACGGCTAAAGACGGGGAAATCACGATTCAAGGGGATCTCCGGGACAAGGTCACTGCGCTGCTTTGCGCCATGGGATATCGCGCCAAGCGCGGAAACTAACTGAGGCGGGAAGCACGACTCCGAAGACGAACACTGTTTTCAGCCAAGCGCGGAAACTGACAGGGTCAGACGCGGAGCGCTAACAATGAGAGAAACAAGAGAAGAAGCTCTATGAGGAAACGCGGGAGTATGACACACGAAAAAAGCCTTACAAATCCGCGAAAGCTGAACCGTTCCCAGCAAGCTAAATGACAAATGCCGACTATATCATCAGAAATAACATCTGTGGACACATTGCAGATCAGGCCTGTCTCTGAAGCATTCGCTCAGGGACAGCTGTTCATGCACACGACTACAGAGCAGAGCATCCCGACGACAGACCTTTGGGGCACCTCACCACTGAACTGGGCACTCATGGCCATCTGCATTGTCCTACTGTTAATCAGCATGAGGCGATTCATTTCAGTACTGCCGTACATATGGAGCACACTTTTCAGATGGAGAGAAATAGTGTCGATCGAAGGGAACATGCGACTGAGCAGGGAACGGGACTCTGTGGCATTGACATCGATATTCATCTGCAGCCTCTGCATCTCCAGACTCGGACTGTTCCACAACAAGTTCCTTTCGGCGCTGTCCCCCGGTCTCCAGACATTGGCCATCATCGGGATCCTGTGTGCATACCTGCTTGCGAGATGGATAGCGGGAGCCGTAACCCCTACCGGCAAAATCAGATTCGATACAGCCAAGATTTCCGGACATGGCGGAGCGAACTTCTTCATCCTGGAAACATTCTTCCTCACCATCGGCATCACAATCCTCGCAATATCAAGCAGTTGCCTTCCTTACATAAAAACGACGGCCTATATCTTCACAGGCCTGCTTTTTACTGTCAATCTCATACGCAGATATCAGATTATCACTCAAGATTGCGGATTTTTCACAGCAATTTCGTACCTTTGCAGCGTCGAAATTTTGCCGGCAGTGCTGCTGGTGATTTCGTTGGTATATTTGTAGGATAGGATTGGTATGGCAACAAAGAAGATTTTGATCTCGCAGGAGACGCCTATGAATGTCGCTCCTTACGAGACTCTCAAAGAAATATTCGGTGTTCAGATAGATTTTATGCCGTTTTTTCTGATTGAACCGCTCACATCACGAGAATTCAGAGGTCAGCGACTTAACATTTTGGATTACACTGCGATTGTTTTTTCCGCTCGACATACTATCGACGCATTCTTCAAGCTTTGCGAAGAACTCAGAGTGAAAGTACCGGAGACAATGAAGTACTTCTGCACCACCGAAGCAGTCGCAATGTACCTTCAGAAACACATTGTATTCCGCAAACGCAAGATTTTCTACGGAAACGGCACCCCGGCATCAGTCATTGAGCAGATCGGTACGAAACACAAGGATGAGAAATTCCTCATAACCACCTCAGACACAAGCAGCAATGATGCGCTGCGCGGACTGTTCGAGGAGCACAAGCTGGACTACAACACAGCAGTTTTCGTCAAATCAGTGCCGCAGGACCTGAAAGGTGTGGACCTGAAGTCCTATGATATGATAGTGGTTTACAATCCGGCAGACTTGAAATCACTGTTCGAGAACTACCCGGACTACAAGCCGGAAAACACCAAATTCGTAACCTTCGGCAAACTGATTGTCAAGGCCATGGAAGAGGCTGGACTGCCGATTGAGATAAAGGCGCCAACGTCTGAAGCACCGTCTGTGGCACGCGCGCTGGAACTTTATCTCGAAAAGAATCACTGAATTTATGGACAATGACTTCCGGAAAACATTGAAAAAGAAGGAGAGGCTGTCAGTCGGGACAGACCTTTCCAGACTTTTCGCGTCCGGACGTTATGGCTTTACTGATGGATTCAGATACTGCTACCGCATAGGCAACGAATTGCCTTTCAACAGGATAGTCGTATCTGTCCCTAAAAAATGCTTCCGCCGCGCCGTCAAGCGCAACCTCCTGAAACGCCGGATCCGCGAAGCCTACAGGCTGAACAAGAATCTTCTTCCTGTCAATGCAGAGGAAGGCGGTACAGACATACTTTTCATCTACAGTTCCAAGGACATTCTCGACTTCAACGCTGTAGTTCTCTCCGTCAGAAACATCCTTGAGAGCCTCGCGGCAAAAGTTACTGCGATTGCTGCTACACCGAAATCGACACGGGAAGAAACCATAAAAGAAGCACCGGAGGCAGCACAAAAAGATGCACCGGAAGAAACACCTGAGAGCGATGAACAGCATTGACACGAAACCGAAGAACAGATTTGTCGAGACACTGAAGAAGGTTTCGATCTTCCCGTTCATTGTCCTCATCAAATTTTACCGCACCTGCATATCGCCCTATACGCCACCGGCTTGCAGATTCACGCCTACGTGTTCAGAATATGCACTTCAGGCTTTCCGCAAATGGGGACCGTTCAAGGGGCTCTACCTCACTGTGCGACGCATACTCAGATGCCATCCGTGGGGTGGCTCAGGATACGACCCGGTTCCGTAATCAGCCGCATCGGACAGCCTGGGCCCGGAAGCCATACACTCCCGACTCGGTAATCAGCTACATCGAACAGTCTGTTCCCGAAATCCAGACACAGCCGGTTCCGTAATCAGAAAATATGTGTATCTTTGCGTAATACACATATAATAGCGATGCGCATCTTTAGAAAAACCATCATTGCGGCAGCACTTCTTGCGACAAGCATCACAGGAATGACCGCACAGAACACAAGAAAAGAAGCAGACGGACTTCTCACGGAAAAGAATTCACAGACCATCTACAACAAGGAACTCAAGGCTGACGTCGTCGTGGCCGGAGGCGGAATCGCAGGCGTTTGCGCTGCAGTTTCCGCAGCAAGACACGGCAGCACGGTCATCCTGGTTCAGGACCGCCCGGTACTTGGAGGCAATGCATCCAGCGAAATCCGCATGGGCATCGTCGGAGCAAAAGGCGACCAGAACGCCGAAGCAGGACTCCTGGAAGAAATCCAGCTGAGGAACTTCCGACACAATCCGCTTATGAGATACACCCTCTGGGACGACGCCTTCTATTCTACAGTAATCTGCGAGAAGAACATCACGCTTCTCCTTAACACATCCGTGGAAGACGTGGTTATGGACGGAGACAGAATCGCCGCAGTAAAAGCGTGGAACACAAACGCTTACACCAAATATCTCATAAAAGGCACCGTATTCCTCGACTGCACCGGCGACGGCATCCTCAGACTCTCAGGCGCCAAATACCGCCACGGAAGAGAGTTTGCAGATGAGTTCAATGAGTCATTTGTAGGAGAAAACGGAGGCGATTCCAAGACAATGGGCAATTCCATCCTGCTCCAGCTCAGAAAGACAGATGAGGACCATCCGTTCACAGCTCCTGACTGGGCATACCATTTTACCGATGACGACTTCAACTATGACAAGCCGAAATCCACGATTCCCGGCGTCAAGTTCAACTACAAGAAGCCTTTCCCTAAGGACAACAACTACTGGTGGATAGAATACGGCGGCACGATCAACACCATCAAGGACGCCAACGACATCCAGTTCGAACTCAAACGCATTGCCTATGGCGTATGGGAATATATGAAGAACCATCCTGACGGCAGATGCAAGAACTACGACCTCGACTGGATAGGCTCACTTCCGGGCAAGCGTGAATCCACACGTTATGTAGACCCGCACATCCTCACCCAGAACGACGTCATGTCAGGAGGACACTTCGAAGACGTCATCGCCTACGGCGGCTGGACACTGGACAACCACAACCCTGAGGCATTCCACAGCAAGGGCAAAATGTCCGTCGAATATACGACTCCTACACGCTTCGGAATACCTTTCGACTGCCTGTATTCTGTCAATGTTCCAAACCTCATGTTTGCCGGAAGGGACATCTCCGCCACACACATGGGACTGTCCTCGACACGAGTGATGGCCACTTGTGCACTGCTCGGACAGGCTGCAGGAACAGGAGCCGCACTGGCAATAAAATACGACACAACACCGGCTGGCGTGCGCAAAGACCATATCGCAGAACTTCAGGACATGCTGGAAGACGACGACAGTATGCTCCCATACAGATGGAGAAAGCCATCAGCATTGACAATGAGCTCCACCACCTCCGAGGAGAACATGATTCTCCGCAACGGCATTGACCGCCAATGGGATGGTGCCGACAATGGCGTCTGGGTGGCTCCTGGCGAAGAAAGCATCGTCTATACATGGAAGAAGCCTGTCACTCTGACAGGTGCCAGGATCATCTTCGATTCCGAGTTCAAATACAGAAGCAAGAGAATGAGAAAATTCGAGGCGACTACCGAGAGGGTGGAAATGCCGAAGATGATGGCCAAGGATTTCAGGATCGAGGCTCAGGTCAAAGGTCAATGGAAGACCGTCTATGAGGGTAAGGGCAATTATCTCAGACTCCGCAAAGTCGAATTCGCAGCACCTGTAAAGGCCAATGCATTGAGACTCGTGGTGGATTCCACCTGGGGCGCAGAAAAAGCTCACGTTTTCGCATTCGACGCATTGTAGAACGCCAAGCGGATACAAACAATAAGGGGAGGCCTGATCGGTCTCCCCTAATTATTATATCGTATCGCTCAGCGATTACAGATTAGCATTGTCCTTCTTCCAGTCAGCGACTGCAGGAACGATTCCGAGAGCAACGATCTCGTCACGCATCTTGCAAAGGTGTGCATAAGAAGCGTCGAGAGCAGCAAGCTCTTCAGCAGTTCCCTGAGGCATCACGTAGTGGCAGCCTGTAGCATCGATAGTTGTAGGCATGGCCATCATCACGTTCTTGTACTTCTCATTGTTCACATAAGTACCTGCAGGCAGTGTGAACGGAGCGCCGCCCATGGCAGCCTCGATCATCTTCACTGCATTGTAAGCAGGGCTTTGGAATGAAGAACGACCACGGAGTTTGATGATAGCTGAACCACCCTGGATGGTGTTCTGCTTGATCTCTGCCATTCTTTCAGCTGAAAGACCCATCTCTGAGAGAGGTTTGCCCTCAACCTTAACCTGTGAAGCGAATACTGCCATCTGCTCACCATGTCCGCCATAAGTGTGGGCGCCGGTAACTGAACTCTGAGGAACACCGAACTCTTTTGCGAGATTGCTCTGGAGACGTGTAGAGTCGAGAGCTGCGAGAGAGGTGAGCTGCTCAGGTTTCAGACCTGAATGGATCAATGCTGTAAGAGCGGTAACGTCAGCAGGGTTGAAGATAACGACAACGTGCTTTACATCAGGGCAATACTTCTTGATGTAGTCACCGAACTGAGCTGCGATCTGGCAGTTTCCTTTGAGAAGATCCTCACGGGTCATACCCTCTTTACGAGGAGCTCCACCTGAAGAGATGATGTATTTTGCGTCCTTGAATGCAACCTCAGGATCTACTGTCCAAGTGATGTTTGCACCTTCGAAACCGCAGTGGTACATTTCTTCAGCAACACCGTGAACACCCGGCTCGAAAATATCATAGAGGCAGATGTTAGGGGTAAGACCAAGCATAAGCGCTGTCTGAGCCATATTGGAACCGATCATTCCGCCGGCACCAACGATGGTCAACTTCTCATTAGTCAAATACTTCATAGTAAATGTTATATTATTTAGTTATACTTTATTTACATTTCCACCGCAAAGATAACAATTTCAATCAATAGATTGCCTACTTCGCTACTGTTTTTAACTCAATTCGCCTGCAAATTTTCAGCCAGAATTCCTGATTCCGACAAATTTTATGCAAAATCAGAAAAATGCATTATCTTTGCACGGATAACAAAAACGCTTAAGGTTTTATATGGAACCTCCCAGTTCTGTAAACGATAATCAAAAAATGACAGCAGGATCGCCAGTTGACGACCCCCTGTCGTGCTTCTCTACGACAGAATCATACATTGTAGTAAACAGTCTCCCGTCCGCAGATGACGACGGAGACCATTATGTCGTGTGCGGTTATTCACCGTGCACGGGCATTTCGTATTTCGGAACTACAAGAACATCCATCAAATCCTGAAGCAGAAAAAATTATGGGACTATATCTTAAAAAAGTACTTGAAAACAAAGCGGAAATCGCAGTATGGCAGATAACCGAAAGTGAAGAAGAACTCAAGGCATTGAGTTCCACTCCATCCGATGAAATGGAAGAGATTTCCTGGATCAAAAGCGAATCACTCCGCAAACAGAGACTCGCAGTAAGAGCTCTCCTGAACGAACTGTTCGACGAAAAGGTCTATCTGAGCCATCACGATAACGGAAAACCGTTCCTCGAAAACAGAGTCACCAACATAAGCATCACACATACAGACAAATATGTTGCTGTCATCCTGCACGAAAGCGAGGATGTCGGCATTGACATAGAGTCATTGGACCGCGACTTCTCCGCAGTGGAGCTGAAGGCATTGTCCGAAGACGAAATCGACGACCTGGACGACGACAAGAGGAATGAGCAGCTCGCCATCTACTGGTGTGCAAAGGAGGCGATTTTCAAGAGGCTGTCCATATACAATGTGGATTTCGCGGAGCAGATCGAGATCGAGCGCTTCCGTCCGAAGGGCGAAGGCGAACTCGAGGCCACATTTATCCACAAAGATGGATACGAGGATGAGTTCGAACTGGAATACACCACGTTCGACCGCCACGTGCTCGTATGGGTCGTAGGCTGATTACCAAAACCATAACGATATTTATTCACTGTCCGGTGTTGAAAACTTTCCTTTCAGCACCGGATATCGCTTTGTTAAATCTCCTATCTTTGTAAGAACTGCCTTGCACTCATGACCTATGAAGCCTGCAAGACAGTGCAAACCGACAAATAACACAAACCTCTAATATTATGGTCAAGTATGTAATCAAACGGGACGGACGTCTCGTTGACTTCAACAACCAGAAAATCGTTGCGGCCATTCTCAAGGCCATGAATGTGACCGAAAACGGCGAAGACATTGTCCTTGCCGCAAAGATTGCTGATGCCATCTCCAAGAAGGACACCGAAAAGATGGGTGTCGAGGAAATTCAGGACTGCGTAGAATTCGAACTGATGAAAAGTCCGCGCAAGGAGGTCGCGAAGAAATACATTGCATACAGGAACCAGCGAAATCTCGCGCGCAAGGCCAAGACCTGCGAGATTTTCAAGGAAATCATTGACGCTCAGGCCAATGACATTACTCGTGAGAATGCCAACATGAATGCTGACACGCCTGCGGGAATGATGATGAAGTTCGCGTCCGAGGCCACAAAGACCTATGTGGACGAGTGTCTGCTTTCTGAGGATGTGAAAGAGGCTGTCTATAAAGGATATATCCATATTCACGACAAGGATTATTACCCGACCAAGAGTCTGACCTGCCTCCAGCACCCGCTCGACAAGGTTCTGGACGAGGGCTTCCACGCAGGTCACGGCGAGTCACGGCCGGCCAAGAGAATCGAGACAGCAGCAGTGCTTGCATGTATTTCAATGGAGACTGTCCAGAATGAAATGCATGGCGGCCAGGCGATTCCGGCATTCGACTTCTATCTGGCTCCTTACGTAAGGAAGACCTACAAGGAGGAAATCGACAAGCTCGCCGTGTTCGAAGGCATTGACCTCGACCATCTGAAGGATGCTCCGATCGACGACTACATCAAGCGTGATCTGGTAGGAATAAAGGGCGACGAGAGGCTGAAACAGCATGCTATCAATATGACTGTCAGCCGCGTACATCAGGCTATGGAGGCATTCGTGCACAACATGAACACCATCCATTCCCGTGGAGGTAACCAGGTGGTATTCAGTTCGATAAACTATGGAACCGATGTTTCCGCCGAAGGACGTTGCATCATCAGGGAGATTCTGAACACCACTTACGAGGGTGTGGGAAACGGCAGCACCGCCATCTTCCCTATCCAGATATGGAAAAAGAAAAGGGGCGTCAGCTATCTTCCGGAAGACCCTAACTATGACCTCTACAAGTTCGCCTGCAAGGTTTCCGCGAGACGTTTCTTCCCTAATTTCCTGAACCTTGACGCCACGTTCAACCAGGATCCCGACTGGAAAGCGGATGACCCGTACAGGTTCCATCATGAGGTGGCCACTATGGGCTGCAGGACCAGGGTCTTCGAAAACAGGTTCGGTCCCAAGACGTCTATCGGTCGAGGCAATCTGAGTTTCACGACTGTCAATATTGTCCGTCTGGCTATCGAGTGTATGGGTATCAGTGACAAGGACGAGAGGATCAAGGAGTTTTTCAACAAGCTGGACAAAGTGCTGGATATCACGGCTCAGCAGTTGTGCGAGAGATTTGATTTCCAGAAGACTGCGCTGAAGAAGCAGTTCCCGCTGCTGATGGGCAAATTGTGGATCGGAAGCGAAAACCTGTCGCCGGACGACACCGTGGAATCAGTGATAAACCAGGGGACTCTCGGCATCGGCTTCATCGGATTGGCAGAGTGTCTTATCGCGCTTGTCGGCAAGCACCACGGAGAGTCTGACGAAGCGCAGAATCTCGGACTCAGGATTGTCACATATTTCAGGGACAAGGCCAATAGCTATTCCGAGAAGTTCCAGCATAATTTCAGTGTGCTCGGAACGCCTGCTGAAGGTCTGTCCGGAAGGTTTACGAAGATGGACAAGAAGAAGTTCGGTATCATAAAGGGAGTTACTGACAAGGACTATTATACGAATTCAAGTCACGTTCCGGTTTATTTCCATTGCACTCCGAAGCATAAGGCGGAGATCGAAGGGCCTTATCATGAGCTTGAGAGGGGCGGACATATATTCTATGTGGAGATTGACGGGGATGCGACGCACAATCCTGAGGCCATCATGAATATCGTGGACCTTATGGACAAGTACAATATCGGTTACGGCAGCGTAAACCATAACCGCAACAGGTGTCTTGACTGCGGATATGAGGATGCGAGTGAGAACTTGACGGAATGTCCTCATTGTCACGGACATAACATCGACACACTCCAGAGGATCACGGGCTACCTGGTAGGTACGACGAACCGCTGGAACAGTGCGAAGCTCGCGGAGCTTAAAGACCGCGTGGTACATAAATAACGCTGAACGCGTTATTTACGTACCAGTACGTTCGGTGCTCCCCCGTCAAGCAGATGCTTGACTGCCCCCGGGGGCGATCTCGCTCCTCTGGAGCGGGCTGTAGCCGGGGTCTCGCTGAACGCGTTATTTACGTACCAGTACGTTCAGTGGTCCCCCGTCAAGCAGTCGCTTGACTGCCCCCGGGGGCGATCTCGCTCCTCCGGAGCGGGCTGTAGCCGGGGTCTCGCTGAACGCGTTATTTACGTACCAGTACGCCAGACAATAATATGGAGGAACTGTATATAATGGAGGTGATGGAGCAGACCATGGCTGACGGCCCGGGCCTGCGCACCTCCATTTATTGTGCCGGATGCAGACATCATTGTCCCGGCTGCCATAACCCGCAGTCATGGAAATTCGAGAACGGGCACAAGATGAGCGTCGATGACCTGATGAAGGTGATAACCGACGACGAATTCAGCAATGTTTCGTTCAGCGGAGGCGACCCGTTCTATCAGGTGGAAGGATTCACGGCATTGGCCAGGAGAATCAAGGCCGAAACCAATAAGACCATCTGGTGCTGGACCGGATTCACCATAGAAGAAATCCGTGCGGACGAGCGGCTTTCCATGCTCCTTCCATACATTGACGTTCTCGTGGACGGCCCTTTCATCGAGGCATTGAAAGACCCGCAACTCCATTTCCGCGGCAGCTCGAACCAGCGGATCATCCATCTCACGCCTGAAGAAGACGATGAGATTCCCGGCACAGTAAAAATCATCCCGTTCAAGTAAACGGAGCAGCAAATCACGGCAAATATTGGCGATTTTCGCCCTGTAAACGCAAAATATACGTAAAATTACGTATATGTTTTTCTGCGTTGTTCGGCTATATTTGCAGCGATGCCGTTGTGCAACAACACTAAAATTTCATTTAAAGTAGAACTCTAATACGTACTTATACTATGAACGTCCACAGAATCAGCAGAACACTCATGCGCTTGGGCGCAGCCATCACCGCTGCAGCATTACTGATACCGGGATGCCGCAAAAACGAAAAGAATGACCTCACGGTAACCGAGATCATAATCGTTAATCCGGACAGCAGATATCTGGACATGACGCAGGGCGACGGCGCCTTGATCCAGTATGATGTAGTACCTTCAGAAGCACTCACCACGGCTGTACTCGAATGGAGCAGTGACAATGAGAGCGTGGCGACCGTGATGAACGGATATGTCTCTGCCTATGCGCCGGGCAATGCCACCATCACTGCCAAATGCGGAAACGCTGAAGCAACTGTCACCGTCTCGGTGAAGCCTGTTCCGGTAACATCTTTTACCGTGCCGGAAACATTGTTCCTGTACACAGGATATGAAACCGTATTGGAAATGACCATTGAGCCGGAAAAGGCCAATGCCGCGTCTCTTGACTGGGAATACGATTCGGAATATCTGTCGATGTCTTTCGATGAAGGGAAGGCTGTCTTTACCGGTCTGAAAAAAGGGAATACGACTATAACCGTCAAATCTGAGAAAGCCGGCACCAAAACTGTCCAGGTCGTCATCAGGGATATAGAGTCCCGCCTGGTTGTCGGTTATAATAAGCGCACCGCCGGTAGTTATAAGACCATCATACTGAAGGATGGAGATGAAGTCATCTGGGACCAAATCTATCCTTCTAACGATTCGTACGATCCGGCTTATTATCCTGATATTACTGTCCTTGTCGGACCGGACATCAGCATATCCAAAGATGTTAAAATTTCCTGCTCAAATGAGTCCATCTGCAAGGAGTTCCGGCCTCTGCCTAAAGGGACCACTGACAAGCGTGCGGCTTATACATTGTACAACGGCGACGGATTCGGAACTGCGGACGTAACTGTCACTGCATACGACCAAAAGTTCGATACGGAGAGGAAATTACAGTTCAAATTGACAAGAGAGGCCAAAGGCTTCCCTGGTGAACTGATTGTGCGCGGACCGAAATCTACTACTATAAGAAACGGCGACACCTACAGAATGGATATGAACACCAGCGCGTATTTTTACGTGGATGACGGATATCAGGTCAAGTGGAGTGTCGAGAGTGGGAATGCCCTCACGTTGAAGCATTCTGGAGATGTGTATTGGTCACAATATGCAAAAGCGACGACCGCTGACAAGACCGGCCCGGTTACAATAAAAGTGACGGACCAGACAGGCAAGTCAATGTCATTTACAATCAATGTGACGGAGCAGGTTTTCCCTGACGACATCTATGTGACGTATGAAGACGGCACGCGGCTCAAAGATGGTGATGAACTTCTTATCGGTCATGACTATAATTTAAAGCTCTCGAATTCCGATTATAGAGGCAAATGGACAATTGAAGATGCGAAGTACTCTGGTGTATGGGATCAGGACAACCCAGAGTACTATAGTTCTATATCTTATCGCCCTACAGAGTACAACTATTCGGGGTCTTCCAAACTTACAGTTACAGACAAATCCGGCTTGAAGAAATTAGAATATAACTTGAAGCACAAGTATTCTTTGGAAGACTGTAGGTTCTCAATATCTGATAAGGGGCCTAATAGTATGACGGATGGCGTATCTGCGACAAATTATATTCCGTGGACAGGAACATCCACCAATAATGAGATAAAACTCTATCTGTATTACTCCGATGGTAATAAACAGATTAATCCTTGGCAGCTTTCCGGTGCAGACCAGAACATGAATTCCGGTCGGCTGAAAATAGATATTGAGTATCTGAGCAATGGTTCAGCCCTCAGACAGAATAATAGGGTCGTGCTTCAGCAGTATTATTATCACTACAAATTGACTTGGAAAACAGCTGCCGGGGCATTCAATATCAGATTCACTGATGGCAATATCGTCAGAAAAGTTCCGTTCTACAGTACGATTGATGTGAAAAATCTAGAGAATTATGCCTTTTTCGAATACTTCAGCGGCAGTAGTGCCGGCAGGCTTATGAAAAATGGAGATGTATCGATTCTTTGTGCGTACACAAATAAAGCTAACTACAATATCATGTTCGCTCACACATCTAATCTGACGAAGGATGCCGACGGAGATTGGGTTTTCAATGCTGGTCTGCGTGACTTAGCTTACTCGACAAAGACAATGGGCGATGTCGTGGCTATCGAATCCAAATGTTACCAGCCAAGGTCGTCAATATATGATTATTTGATTTTTCATGGAATAACTGGTAAAGAGGTCGCGAATAGCATTGCGTATAAAGGTTTTTCGTATAAAAGCACAGAAAAGCCTTTCCATCTTTATTTCAAATTTAAAGGAGCTACTGATTCTTATGGCAACACGTGGCCGCACGATAAATATAATTCACAACGTCGTAGCCTCTGGTACCTTTAGGTTGAGGTTTCCCGCCCACGCTGGTGCACAAAGATAAACAGAGCAAAGCCGAGCTGTCCAGTCCCGAAAAAAGTTTACCAATGTTGGACACCTGGCGCAACGCGTAAATCGCTAATTATCACTACTTTAGGCATTTTCAGAGTTGGTATTTTCGCAACTCTGAAAATGGCTATTTTGCTGAGCATCAGCTCTTTACGCGCTGCGCCTAAATGAAGAGGGAGACGAAGTCTTCTTCTCTCGGCGTTCACTATATACCAACTTACAAATATCCTTGCAAGTCATAACAAGTCGTATTTTTGAAAGAGTCGGATTACATCCGCTTTGAAGCGATCTTTATCGAAGCCGGCTGCTTTCTTTGAGAGATTGTCAAGATTAGCGAGTGACCCAACCACTTTCCGTGCAATAGTACGCTTAGCCTCCTCATCAGTGGATTCTATAAAAGCATCATACTCTTCAAAATCAATCTTGAAACCGCATGTATAAACCCCATAGTAGTCCGTGAATGAGTTGTCTAAATTACGCACTCGTAGATGCTCAACAAATCTATGTCTTGGCACTGAAGCGAATTGTTCCAAGCCACCTATAGTCTTTTGCACCTTGCATAATATCCAATAATGGTTAATAACACTGTAGTCCATATCCTTTAACCCGTTTTCCAACAATTTAGACACAGCAAGTATGCTTTGAGTTTTATGTTCAGAATTCAAATCCAATGATATTGATAACCCGATATCCATATTAGCCAAATTATTTCGTTATTATCTATCAGTTATCTATGCATTTTTCATATGCCATAACTTGTTATCTTTCCAACCAATAGCAAGTTACGATATTTTCCCTATATAGCAAAGGCCTAGACCAACTCTTCTTCACAAGATCGCAAACACTTCACCATATTTTCCGCCGAACGGAGGCTAACACTAGAGCGAAGCGTAGGCATCTTCAGATGCCGGGCCGAAGAACAGCGAAGCGGTGGCCATGCGCTCTGGTGCGCACGGAGGCCTGATGTGCCCCCTTGAAAAGGGGGTTAGGGGGATTGAGACAAGCGGGTCCGGGTATTTGCGAGAGCAAATACGTGGAGGACGCAAAGGCCGCACGGAGTGTCAGGGTTTGGGACAGAGTCCCAATAAAACAACAGGATGCGCCTCGGAAGAAGAAAAAGAATTTTCTTCTTCGCTCAGCTTTCACTATATTTCCCGCCTGACGACGGCTAATATAGGATGCGCTTCGGTAAAGGAAAATGAGATTTTCCTTTTCTCTCAGCTTTCACTATATTTGTAAGTTAGCGCAAAAGTGGGCGCATACGGTATGGTCATTGATGATGACGATACGGACAAAAAACAGAGAACGCATGAAACTGAATATAACAGCACTGACAGTCAAATCATTAGCGGCAGCACTGGTCGCATTGACATTGACAGTGGCAGCCTCGGGCCAGCCTCGGGCCGCAAAAGCGGAAGGCAGAATGTCCGCGCAAAAAGTGGAATCAATAAGCAACTGCATCCTGATAGATGCTGTGCAGAAGTACGAAGACGGCGACTATGCCGACGCAAAGACCATCCTGACAGCGATTTTAAGCAAGGAGCCGGGCAATGACGCAGCCTGGTACTATAGGGCGATGTGCAATGTGCGCCTGAAAGACGGAGCCGCTTCAGAACACGATTTCAAGGAAGCAGTTCGCATCGACTCCACCAACTACTGGTACCGCTATATGCTTGCCGGCCTGTACGGCATGACTGGGCGTAAAGACCTCACTATCAGCATGTACGAGTCATTGTTGAAAGACTTTCCCAAACGGAGCGAACTCTATTACGGACTTGCGAACCTGTATCTGGACCAGCACCAGGACGACAAGGCGCTCGAAACTATCAACGACATCGAGACGCAGTTCGGCAAAAGCGACGCTACCGTCATGACCAAGGTCAATATTCTCCGCGGACAGGACAAGCCGGAAGAGGTGTACAAGACCCTGCATGACTACTACAACGAGGAGTATTCGTCCCCTCAGATTGCCACGATGCTGGGCGACTATGAAATCTCCATGTACAATGACTCCTCGGCCATCGCCTACTATGACGAGGCACTCAGCATTGACAAGAACTACTCCCCCGCCCTGCTCGGAAAGGCGGAAGCCTACAGAATGACGAGAAAGTATCCTGAATACTTCGTGTGCCTGAATACATTGATGGGGGACCGGGAGGCACCTCCTGAGGGGAAAGCGAATTATATCCAGGCTGTACTGAAGCAGTCGGATCCACGATTTGTCAAGTCGTTCCAGAGCCAGTTCGATTCCACATTGACCATCGCGGTAAACACTCATCCGAAGGACACTTCGATACTGCAGGCCGCGGGACTGTACTATCTGGCTACGGAAAGGCAGAGCCGCTCGGCAGAGATATTCAAGAGCGTCGCGAAGGACAATCCGGACAATCTGGAAGCGACCGCCTACTATATCCAGGTACTCATTTATATGAAAGATTGGCAGAAAGTGGTGGTAGAGAGCGACTCCGCATTGGTCAGATTCCCTGATGAAATAGGGTTTCTGGAGATGGCCAATGCCGGGGAATACAATCTCAAGAACTATGACAAGGTCATCCGCAACTGCCGCACTATGATCGACAAGGCTCCGGGAGACAGTGCTACGGTTGTGGCCGCATTGAGCACGATGGGCGACATGTATCACCAGCTTGGGGATATGAAGAGCTCGTTCAAGTCTTATGACCTGGTCCTGAAAATCGCACCTGACTGTATTCCGGTCCTCAACAACTATGCGTATTACCTTTCTGTGGAGAAGAAGAAGCTCAAGAAGGCATACGCCATGAGCAAGAAGACTGTGGAGGCGGAGCCGGACAATGCCACGTATCTCGACACGTTCGGCTGGATTCTCTACCTGCAGGGTAAAGCATTGGAGGCCAAGCCTTTCTTCAAGCACGCCATGCTATACGGAGGGAAAGAGAGCGCAACCATCCTCAACCATTATGCGACCGTATTGGAAGCCTTGGGTGAGAGCGACCTCGCAAAGGTATATAGGCAGCAGGCCAAGAACAAGGAGGCACAAGGACTCGAATAGCATATGAAAAGACTGGTTATCAGCATATTGACATTGGCAATGACTGTTCTGTGCGCTTATGATGCGGCAGGACAGGATACCCGCGCACAGGAGTCGCGCAAGGCCAGGCTGGAACGGGAAATCGCCGTCATTGACAAGCAGCTCAAGGACAATGCCGCGAAGAGTTCGGATGCTATGGCTACGCTGAATCTCGTCAGAAAGAAAGTGGCTGACAGAAAGGAACTTGTGGCTGAGAGCGACAAGGAAATCGCGACATTGAACTCAAGAATAAGGGCCAAGCAGCAAAGCGCGGACAAGGTGCAGGAGAGACTTGACACGCTTACCTTATATTATGAGAAACTCGTCCGGAATGCATACAGGAACCGTGATTCTAAGGTATGGTACATGTATATCCTGGCCAGTGAGAATATCGGTCAGGCATTCAGGAGGGCGAATTATCTGAGGAACCTGTCCACAGAAATGAACAGACAGGGAGAGAAAATCATTGACACGAAAGCGGAACTTCAGCGTCAGATGGATTCTCTCAATGTGCTGAAAGCCGAGGCGGAGGTGCTGCGCGCGAAACGCACTTCTGAGGTCAATGCTCTTCAGAAGGAGGAGGCGCAGTCTGCTACGCTTGTGAAGAATCTCCAGCGGAACAGGTCCAGGTACCAGAAGGATCTGGCAGCGAAAAAACGGCAGGTGGATGCTCTGAACAGGGAAATAGCGAGGATAATCGCTGCTGCTGTAAGCGGCAAGGGCGGCAAGACTGCTGCCAAGAAGCCGGTGGACATCAAGCTGGATGCTGAGTTCGCCAAGAACAAGGGCAAGCTGCCATGGCCGGCTGAGGGTCCTGTGACAGACCATTTCGGTCAGCATTACCACCCTGTATTCAAGTCTGTAAAGCTTCCTTTCAACAACGGAATAACCATATCATTGTCCAAAGGCGAGCCGATAAAGGCCGTGTTCGACGGTGTGGTAAAACAGATAGTGGTCATGCCGGGCTACAACAAATGTGTTCTGATCCAGCACGGAAACTGGTTCTCGTTCTACTGCAAACTCGGTTCGACGTCTGTCAAGCCTGGGGACAAGGTGAAGACCGGCCAGGTTATCGGTACGGTGGACACCATAGACGGGATGAATCTGCTGCATTTCCAGATCTGGAAAGGAACTTCGCCTCAGAATCCGGAACTTTGGCTAAGATGATTTTTCCGATGCAACATTCCGGACACAAATTGCATCATTATTATTGGACTATTTACTGAGAGGCCCTGGATATGGGAAATCCCGTATATCATGAATACATAGAAGGCTGCAGAAAGGGTGACAGGACCGCACAGAGAAAAATGTACGAGGCTCTGGCGCCTAAGATGTTCGCCGTTTGCATCAGGTATATGGGCAACAAGGGGGAAGCGGAAGACATTCTTCAGGAAGGATTTGTCACGCTTTTCACCAAGATCGACTCCTACTCTGATTCAGGTGCTTTCGAAGGATGGGCCAGACGGATCTTTGTCAATACTGCACTTATGTCCCTGAGGAAAAAGGAAGCGCTCAAGATGAGCGACGACCTGGAAACCGCTTGGAATGTCAGCAGCGACATGCCGTCGCAGGTCCACGAAATGGGATATAAGGAACTGATGCAGATGGTGGCATCTCTGCCTACGGGATACAGGACGATATTCAACATGTATGTAATCGAGGGCTTTTCCCACGATGAAATAGCCAAGGCGCTGAATATCAGTCCGGCCACTTCCCGTTCGCAGCTACAGAGGGCCAGAATGCTGCTGCAGGACAAGATAAAAAAGAATGAAGATGCAAGACACGAATAAAAGTTTCGATGAAGCGATAAGGTCAATGCTGGAAAATGTGGAGGAAGAGGTTCCTTCGCATATTCTGGATGACGTATTCTCTTCTCTCGACAACATAAAGCCGAAAAAGAAGGTGCTCCCGCCGGTATTCTGGCTGAGATCGGGAATGGCTTCGGTTGCAGCTGCCGCCGCAGTCGCCCTGTGTGTTGTACTCTGGCCGGACGGTCAGAAGACCCAGGCCCCTGAAAGATATGCGGATGTACAGGTGATAGAGCCGTCCGAGACACCTCAGGAAGAGACTTTGCTGTCGGATGTGCTGAAGGAATCAGAGACGAAGCCAGACACGAAAGCAGGCGTTCAGAAACAGAATTCTACGGTTAGGCCGCAATTCCAAACCAACAATAATATATTACCTGAACAGATAACCGGAGAGGCCGATGAGGAAACCTCGCTGGAAGAGACATCTGTTCACCAGCCTGAGACAGCGGATGCTCAGGAGAGCAATTCCGATACGCAGATACAGATTGCTGACGATCAGAGAATTGCATCACACAAATCCTCTAATAGTAATACTGAAGAAGCCTCCGAGACGGGCGACGAATGGGCCGCATATGACGAAACCGACTCGGAGCGGAGTACAGGAGTATCCTTCCTCATCGGTGGAAACATTGCCAGCAACGGCAGCGCCAAAGGATTGAGCAACCCTGGCGGTTTCCGCGCACCTGCCGGCATTCTTCAGGACGCTACCTACATCGAACAGACAAGCAAGAACTCATCATATTCCATCCCGGTATCTCTCGGATTCACAACCAGACTGAATCTCGGCAAGAAATGGTCGATCGGCTCGGGACTGAACTGGACAATGCTCCAGAGGACATTCTCAGGAAATTATGTCAATATAAAGAACGGCAAGATAACGACTACTGATTCTGACATCAGACATACTATACACTACGTGGGCATCCCTCTCAACGGATACTATGACATCATCGAAAGTCCTAGGCTAAGATTCTACGCCTATGCCGGAGGTGAGGCGGAAAAAGCCCTGGCAAACATCTACAGGGTAAAGAAAGCACAAGGTAATCTCAGCTACACGGAAAAGGTAAAGGGCGTGCAATGGTCTGTCAGTGCAGGTATCGGTGTAGAATTCCTGATTGCCGACCAGATCGGTATCTATCTGAATCCTGGAGTGCGGTATTATTTCGACTGCGGACAGCCTGTAAGCATCAGGACACAGCAGCCTCTGATGATGAACTTCGAAATAGGCTTGAGGGTGGGCATCTAAGAATGCCGTACAGCATTTAAAACAAATTTTAAATTTAAAAATCGTAAAATTGTGGTATAAATCTCTGGTGCTTGGTGAAAGCATTCAGAGATTTGATTTTTTATGGCTTACTTGCGCAAAAAATTCAAAGCCAATGAAGAAGTCATTGATTATCACAGGTCTGCTGTTGCTGGCGGGATGCAGCTTGTTCGATTCGGAAGACCTGATTTTAAGAAAACGAAGGGACGAGACCGGCAGTTGGATGGGTAGCGGGCCGAAAAAGGAGCGGAATCACGATGAACTGATACCGGGTGATACTACGGTATATGTTTCCGCCGTGGAATTTCCTAAAGATTACTGCTGGCAGAAGGATTCTGTGGGGGAAAACAGGCCATTTTCTTTGGTTCTGTACCGGAATTTCAAGAAAGTGCTTTCGGTCAGGGGCGGTGGCATCGTCAGCAGCGACCCTGACATGCACTGGATCATAGGCGGACATCTGTACGCAGAGTATTCGACCGGGACGGAAACCATTGTCTCCATCGACGGAAAAGAAAAGATACGGTATGAGGGGCGTGAAATGATACGTGGTATTCTCGACAGAGAGGACGGGTTCTACACATTGGGACAGAGCCGCAGCGGCACGGGATTGACCTTCAGAAGAAACGGAGAAATCCTCTTCTCCGATGAGGAGGGCATTGTCCTCGGCGACATGTCCAATCCGTGCTGCCGAAGCGGTGGTCTGTATGAACTGGATGACGGGGTACCGGTGTTCTGCTACCATGTGCCGGGGCAGTCCATTCTCCTGAAGAAGGAAAGCCTTTATCTGGTGAAAAACGGTATCCCGAACCGGGTAGAATTAGATGGCTCCGTAGCCAATGTGCTGGATGCCAGGGTATTGAACGGCAATATGAGCCTTGTCTATTCGTATGGCGGAGGCGGTATCGCGCTGTTCGACGGAGGCAATACAAGAATGCCGAGCATCGGCAGGAGCTATGTGTGTTCCGACTTGTGTCTGAGATGGTCAGGGAAGAGTGTCTTTGCAAAAATGAACTATTCCATAAACGGATGGAACAGCATTCTGTCCACGATGTGGAACGTCAGAGGCGAAAGTATCACACACGGGGCGGGACTGATCTACGACTATTACTTCAGCGATGACGGAATCGCCTATGTATATACGGATATGGCAGACCTCTGTTACAGATTCATCAGCACGGACGGTTCTTCAAAGGAGTGCAATTCCGGGAACAAATACTGTTTTATGGGGAGCAACTGCGCCTGCCTCTGCGGGGACACCTTCTATATGGGACTGACGCCTGCATACAGGGACTTTCCGCCTGTGGTCTATATCGACAACAGACCCAAAATCATGCAGATCAATGGATACATAACTGGCGTAAGCGCGATCGTCAATCCTCCCAGCTGATGACTCTGGATTCGTCCGGCAAGACTGTAATGGTCACTTTCAATGTCTCTTCAGGGAGAATCTGCTCGATGTTCTCAGGCCACTCGATGAGGCAGAGGGAGCCGCTGTCCAGATAATCGTAAAGCCCGATATCGAAGGCTTCCTCAACTCTTGTAATACGATAGAAATCAAAGTGATATATCGAATCACCACCGGATGTCCTGTATTCATTGACAATGGAGAATGTCGGAGAGCTTACGGCGTCTTCACTGACACCGAGCCTGTGGCACAATGCTGTGGTGAACGTGGTCTTGCCTGCGCCCATCGGTGCATAGAATGCGATGATGGTATGGCCTGCAGTTTCTTTTAAGAACTGTTCCGCAGCCTGTCCGATGTTGTCCAGACCTCTTATGACTATTTCGTGTTTCATTTCCGATCGTTTTGCACAACAAATTTACTAATTTTCTCATGAAATCTGAATATCAAAACATCATTGTCGATAGAATAAGACGGATACGGCTATCCAAAAATTATAGCCAGCAAGACATCTCGGCAATTCTTGACATAAGTAATGGGCAAGTTGGTAACATAGAAACACCAACAAAAACCCACAAATACACGTTGTCACAATTAGCCGTTCTTTGCGAAGAGTTTGAGGTTAATATCAAAGATTTATTCCTCGAGGACACAGATGGACTTTCTTCTGAAGAATTAGTAAAACGATTGATTAATAGCATAATAGAATATGAACAGTAGCAAACAGAGATTAATTGAGATTTTTGTTGAAATTCAAAATCGCGGCTGGGTGCAAAGCCATAGAAGCAATAATACAGGAATAGGAAAGACTTTCGAGGATTTGGCTGGAATAGAAGAAAACAATAGCAAAGGACCAGACTTTGAAGAATTCGAGATAAAATCACATAGAGAGGAAGCGAATTCGCCCATAACACTATTTACCCTTGCTCCAACTTTCCCAAAACGAGCAAATGGGTATCTTAAAGACAAGTACGGAGAAACATATTCGGATAACCATAGCCTAAAGAAGTTACACACTTCAATTTTTGCCGACCACAAAAGCAACTATATCAATAAATACGCGTTTAAGCTGATAAATAATCGTGACGAGAAGATAATTAAAATTGGCGTATATGACATTGCAACCGGCAAACTGATTGACGATAGTGTTTATTATACTTATGATAAATTGCAAGAGAAACTATATAAGAAGCTTACCAGCCTCTTCATAGTAAGTGCTGAAAGACGTTTCGTAAATGGTGTTGAAGAGTTTAAATTTACGGATGCCACGATTTACACAAATCCATCATTTGAGAGATTCCTTAATATTTTAGATGATGGAAGGGTACAATACGATATCCGAATAGGTAGTTATCAGTCTGGCGATAAGTACGGAATGCCTCACGATCACGGCAGCGGATTCCGTGTTAGGGAAGATTATATCCTCGAATTATACAACACTCAGGAATTCGTTGTCTAAACAGACAGATAGAAACCCGGACAGACCACGATAGATTATAATATTTTCATATTGCGAGGTGTGCGTGATGAAAATAAAGCCTCAACGGGATTGCTCGCTGGGGCTTTATCGGTAAACTACAGGCTGAACTCGGTCAGAATCAGTCGTCAAGGTCAAAATCATCAATCAAGGCGTGGTCTCTCTCGTGATATTCCATGATTAAGTACTTGGTCGCTTTATGGAATGTGCGGTTCAGTTTCGATAAAGCGAATAGTTTCAGTTCTAAGATTCACTTCACGAGCAAATCGACGATGTAAATTGCTCCTCGCGTTTTTCTTCTTGTAAAAAATTCATAAGTACCCTCGCAACAACCTCCTTGAATGCTGACAGATGAGTGCCTCCATCAATAGTAAACTACCCATTTACAAACGAGCCGAGGATTGTGCCGCTGCCGTCATAGTGAGTAAGTACCAGTTCAATATCCTCACCTTCCAGATGAACCGGCTCATACAATGGCATCCTGTGTCTGACCGATGCGATACGCACGGTCGATTGCCTGCTCCTCAATTGACGGGTTCCACCATGGATCCAAAAGGATGACGTAATTGGCAGCATTGACCTTTGAAATGATTTCATCATTACTGGCGGACTGAAGACTGGCCATGAGCCGTAGTGTCGGCGATATGGTCTCTGATGTCCTTGTCCTACTTCTCGCGCGCGGTTCAGACGAAGATGCCTTCGGCGGGCAAGGCTTTTATGACCTGGACGACGCCCAAAAATGGATAGCAAGCATGCCCAGGTCCAAGTATACAGTTTTACCTCCGATATAGATGCTTGGAAAATGATGGTGGAATCCTGCCAATCCAGATATTAAACAAAACTAACATGAAACAAGACAGAGAACGAAACAGCGGAATAGTCCTGAACCAATGGAATGAAGATTATGCTGAAGACATCTTTTACCCGGAGATAGCCTACCATTTCAAAGACAAACACGGAGATAATTGGATTATCCAATACTATCCATAAAATCATTTATGTGATTAGCTGTTGCTAAAACAGCATCAGATAAACCATTATTAAAAATTCCTAAACCATTTACAAAGCCGGAGAGTGCTTCCCCTTGTTAGAACCATTGGGATGACGGACGCAACTACAACTGGTCATAGACCTGATGCTGCCGAATTGCTGGCCACAATACTTGCAGGTGTACTTACTCTTCTCTGATCCTTCGTACAGTTTATGCTTTCCTTTATTAGGACCGAATGGATGTCTGGCACAACTACAAGCCGTCAATGACCTGACACTGTCAGACCCATACCCACAGTATTCACAATAAAATCTTGGCATAGTTATCTGATTTCATATTATTTATCTATCCATTTATTTGCTTCATCATTCCAATCCGCCGCTTTCACATTATTTTCAGAGAAAATCTGCTGAAGTGCATCTTTATTCGTCTCAAAGATCTTTTCCTCTCCATTGAGGCGATACTTATTTAAAGCCTTAGGCCAACCATCAACCATTGCCTTAAACCGGCCAAGAGTCAGCCAAGCATAATGAGAATCATAAGTTGAGATTGTTCTTCGATAAACGGAGATAACTCCGACACCTTCCTCGCAGAAAATAAGAGGTTTAACAAGCAAGAAAGATACTCTTGTGCATCCATCGTTAATTAGTTTACGAGCGCAGAAGCGGTCGATATCATTATTTCTATCGACTTCAGACTCAACAACAACCTCGCCCTCCTGTTTGTCAAATTCGTATCGGACTTCCTTTTCCATATTGCCATTCCCGTCCGCTTCAAAGACGACCCAACCTTTTGCCAGAAAAGCACCGATATATCCAGGTCCGCCAGTTTGATACAGAAATACAATATCATTATTACGACTGCGCTGAATCATCTTCGTCCTCCAAACCTCACCATATTCACAAAGGCCAAGAGCATTTACGTCATTAGCGAATATGCTCTTCTGCCAATTGTCATTCAACATATTGAAATGGACACAAGTTCTATGAATCAGCCTATCAGATTCAACCATATCCAGGACTTGCGGCTCAGGCACCGACTCTGAATCCATCTTATCAGGAAGTTGTGTTTCCAACTCCGGCTCCTGATCATTCTTAAAAATACAATTGAATCTATTCCACAAAGTCTGGATTTCGGTCTTGCTCTTATCTTGTTCCGTTTCCATTATATTTGAACGTAATATTTTGGTGATATTCTCAAATACCGCCACATAAGCATCCGTAACAGAATCGAACTTAAGCTTCTCCAATTCTTCAGAGATGGCTTTGATTTGTGAATCATCAAGGTAGAAAATCAACTTGTTGAAGATGTCTGATCTTAACGCAATTATTTCATCAGGCTCAACCTTGCCATCATTCATAATCGACCACATTTTGGAAACAAACTCAGCATACACAGAAATCTTGTTCTCATATACCTTGATATTCCTCTCGCGTAATTCTTCGCTATTTGACTGTCCTGTAAGCAGTTGATTGGTCACAACCGCCGTAAATACAACAGACAGAACAACTGCAATGGTTTGAAAAAGCATATCCTGCGCAGAAAATATTTTCGGCAGAATAGCAAAAATACCAATGATAAAAATAGCAACCGCCAAATAAATAAGAAGCATTGCCGTATCCTTGGCTTCTTTCTTTTGCTTTTTATCCATATTTCAATATTTATAGTTCAGCATTACCCCAACAGCACGCAATCAAAGTCCGCCTTGCAGCAGCAAGACCGCTTGTAGTCAAAGCCGTAGGTGCGCATATACGCCTCCGCGACCTCTGTTGCCCCATTGTTGAACGGATTCGACAGATTCGTCGAAACAACAACCGACATCTCCGGTGTCAGCACCTGCCCGTTTGAACGCCTGATTCTTTTGGGCGTTATCCTAAATGCTTTCATAAAAACAGCAATTTATTCAAATGATCACACAAGTTCAGGAAAGGGGTCTATATTCTCTCCAGAAAAGTCTTTATCACCTTATGCCAAAACTCCCAGTTTTTGCCTCTAGGACAACTTGGATGATCTACCGCAAGCGCAGGGATATTCTTTCCATCAATATCATATATCCACACATCTGCCTGATATCCATCAATCTCCTTCAGGGTCGAATGGAGTCCATTCCAATCAGGGAGAGTATTATATAACCGTCTTCCCCATACTATAATAGCATCCGGTGCCAACTCTTCTAAAACCTCAAGAAAAGCAGGTTCCGATTCCGGACTATTTACAAGTTCTTGCCTAGGGCCGGTTTGAGCAATTTGAATATAATTATAGAAAGCCAAACTGTTCCACAAAGCCTCTCTATCTTCTTGTGTCAAGACCCTGCCCGCCAATGCTCTTTCAAAACAAAGAAACGTTTGTTCATACTTCTCACCAGAATAGTTGTAAACATAGCTATTGATAATGTTTTCGGTAAATGCATGACATTCTTCAGACATCACTTTCCGTTCACACTTTTCACAGTCTGTACAGTAATGACTTTCTCCTAAAACCAGAACTCTTTTACCACCCAAACCAAGCGATAAATAGTTTTTGCCAATCCAAGGCTTAAAATTTACATTGTTCATAATATATAGAAGTTAATTCATTCAAAGATAAATATTAGCACACCGAGAATCAAGTTCATTCCGGTTCATTTCAATGTGGCTCAACAAACTGCTGAGTGTTTTCTGCTCACCTGCAAATATCCGTGTCTGATATGATAAAAAATCCAGCCATTAAGGTAGATCCCATGAAAGGAAGTACCTTTGTCGTAGTCATGGATAAGGATACTACACAAGCAAAGCTCTACGAGCACTACCTCAGCTTCTTTCTTCCTGAGGCGATGTTGGACTTCTTCGAACTGGTGTGGAGGGAGACGGAGTCCCTCACGTCCAGGGAGAGCCAAAAGTACATAGCATATACCGGCGTGCCGCACATCCACCTTGATGAGCGGGACAGCCTCACGGAGGGCCAGCAGGACCTGTGTCCCAACGGCTTCACGGAACCTGCCACAATGTCGGATTTCCCAGTGCGGGACCGTAGGGTGGAACTGCACTCCGCAGGCGGCGGTGGCTTACCCCGGATGGCAGGAGCGTGATACTGAACATATATCCGCTTGTCGCAGAGGGAACACGGTACTCCGTAGCGTTTGCCGAGTTCCTGAAAAATAAACTTGGATACGACCCCGGTGGCAGCACGTTGCCTTGGTAAGTACTATTTCACTGACGGAGACAACCTTGAGCGTTGTTAAAAGGGCTCGCTGAGCGGGTTCCGGGAGTGGGGACAGCGGAATAGTCCTGAACCAATGGAATGAAGAGCGTGCTGAAGACATCTTTTACCCAGAGATAGTCTACCATTTCAAAGACAATGACGGAAACAATTGGATTATTTTTCTCACATGGAATGACTGTTACTGTGGCAAGGAGCCCTGGCGCGCTGGGCTGTGGCGATGCGACGAAAATTGGAAAAGAATCGACGGCAGTCCAGACAATATTTCCGACCTGCTAGAAGAAAAGGATTACACGCCGGGAATCGTCAAAGACTATCTCTATTTAGAGGAATACAAATTCCTGGAGGAGCGTGCCCTCGAGATTGTCCGTGAATTGAAACCTGAACTGAAAGACCAACTTGTTTAAGTTCGACACCTTTAACTCCAATGATTTTTCGCTATGTTCACACTATGTCAGTCTTTTCACAAACGCGTTACTGCCACACTTTTGCAGTGACGCGTTTTAACTTTGTCTGCAAGAAAAGGACATGAAGTATGGGAAAGACATTGCACATCATACCTTCGGGAAACATCTGGCCACGCATCGTCGGGAAATGGATTGGCGAGGGGCCTGACAAATCAGACCACGAGGTGGCCCAATTCCCCGTTCCGACCAACATTCATTATCTGCCGGAAGACCTGACCGATGTCGAGATGATGAAAACGGCCATATCATGGCACAAACCCAATTCGTATCCGGCGGGCGACCTGTATCGGGACTTGATGAACTTCATTGAAACTGTCAATGATGGTCCGGAGTACGATGAGGTGCTCGTCTGGCACGCCGAGGATGCCGACTCCAGGCTGCTTCTCTACTTGATCGCGTACGCATATAAGCACAGATTCTATGCCGTCAATGTCACTCCGAAAGACCGTCGGTTTAAATGGAAGGTCAATGATGATGTCGAAAGTCAATTCGAGGATGTCAAAGTCTACACCGACAGCGATGTCGATATGGACTCGATCACACGCGATTCTTTCGAACCCGGAGCAGTCACCCAAAAGACAAGAAAAGAGTTCTATGAGATATGGAAAAGCTGGTGCGGAGAAGATGCCCTGGGAAGTCCGGTGCTCGTAAACCAGTTCGGCACATTCTTCCATCCTTATCGTACTTATCTGTATCAGGATGTCTTTGCAGCCACGCCAAAAGATCATCCCGAGAGCATCGGAGCAATCTGTAAAGAAATCCATACGAAGCATCCCCAGATCAGCCATGAATACATCTATGACACTATTGTCCAGATGGCTGATTCAGGTCTGGTCAAATGGGTCAAGAAAGAAGAGAACAATCAACTCGGTCACTTGCTTCAGCAGTACAAGCACGATGTCGAAGGAGAATGGACCCGATACCCGCATGAGTTTCTGCACGAGTTTGCGGATCTATGCGGCAAAAAGATAATGATGTCAGAGGATGATCTTAAAGCCGAATATCTCAGGGCTAGAGAAGACAGTGACGATATGTTCTTCAAAGGCCACTTGGCCAGAGAGGACAGGTCCAAGAACAAAGGACATTGGCACGACAGTCTGGTCATACGGTGGGCGGCCGCCTTGAATGAGAACTGGGGCTGGTATCATCTCATGTCCGTAATGAAGGTCAAACTGGGAATGATGGCAGAATATATGCGCGAATGGTCCTACATAGCCAACGGATCTGTCTATGCCGACCAGATGGAACGGGCCATCAGATTGATGGAAGTGATTCTCGACTGGGGAGGCGAATCGGAATACAGACGAGATGAAGGAGATGAACCCTGCCTTGATTCGGGACATTTCTCCCGCTACGTCAATTTCCGGAACAGAGAACGCTTCACTGGTCCGGATTGCGACGGTCACAATTTCTGGTACGATGCCCAGCGTCTTCGATTCATCAAGGCATGGAACATCCTGTGGGAGATATTCCGCACAAAGTTGCTAGATTGGGATGATTAGTTCACATTTCGTCAAAATTGGAACAGCCAATTGTAACCTTGACATATTCTCACAAATTCACAGTTATTAGTATGATACAGTACATCGCAGACGAAGCGCACTTCCAGGAAGTCATAGCCCGCGTTGCAAATGTGAAAGAACATCTTTGGATCGGGACTGCCGACATAAAGGACCTGTATGTCGGCGAGCGTCCTCTCCTGGGCGTACTTGCCGACCTGATCAGCAAAGGGCGTGAAATCCGTCTCATCCATGCCAAGGAACCAGGCCCGAAATTCAGGGAGGATTTCGACCATTATCCAGTACTGTTTTCCGGACTGGAGCGGGTTCTGTGCCCCAGAGTACACTTCAAACTGATTATCTTTGACTTCAAGCTTGCCTACATCGGCTCGGCAAATCTAACCGGCGCAGGCCTGGGAATGAAAAGTCCACGCAACCGCAACTTCGAGGCAGGCATTCTGACAGATGACCCAGCTCTGGTAGAAGCCGCAATGAACCAATTCGATACCATCTGGGCCGGCTTCAAATGCAAAGACTGCGGCCGCAAGCAATACTGCTCTGATCCCGTCGATTGCCGCACTTTGGCAGTTTCAAGCAATATCTTTACGGCATGAAAAGAAACATTGACAAACCTGACTATCGTTCGATGGACGAGGTCCAGCTCAAACATGAACTCGCTGGACTCGAGCAGCGGATTCTCGGAATCACCGGCGATCCCCTCGACTACCAGCACTACCGCCGGTTCCTTGATTGGAGCCGGAACGAGGTGAAGGTCAATGAGATTGAGGAGCTGATGTCGGACCGCTGCCTCATCCTGAATCTCCTCTTCGGCTGCCATTGCACCCCTGGGGAGGTCGAGAGGTTGGAAAAGGTCAATGACCTACTTCTGGAAATGACCAACCGGGCATATCATCGCACGGCAGACCTCGTACGGGCGCTGCTGGTGATGAAGAAAGACGATATGGATGACGACTACATGATTGAAAGCAGACTGGTCCCGATATTCGACATTCCGTACTCAGTGCTACGTCTGGAGGATGACGAATACTATGGTTCGGATTTCATCCGTATGGCAGCCATCCTACAGGAGACGGAGAAGAACAAACCCGGCATGGCCGATGTATTCTGCAATTGGTCGCTACTGAAAGACAACTCCCCGTCAGCGACAGACGCTGAACTGGAGTGTTCAAACGATATGGATGACGGAAGCACCTGGGCTGAAGGGCCTCTGCGCAATCCCAAGCTGGAGCATATCATTGTCTGCCATGCTCTCCACGCGTTATGCACACACATGAGCTGGTCCATTCCTGATGTTCTGCGCATCAATGACCTCTCCATAGAGGTCAAACTCACCATCCAGCAGTTCTCAGACCAGGAAAGGAACCGCCTCGACTGGTGCAGCAATTATGATTTACAACACTTCAAGGAAGTTCTTCTGAAGGAAGCAGAACCTCGCCCTGAAGGAATATCGCTGGAGAATGCGCTGTTGCAGCGGTGCAGGGACCACTTCGAGGACATTGCGGATGAAATTCTTGACAAAGTCGGAATCTCGGACATTGACCTTTACCTGGAAACCCTCAAAAATAGAATCGACAAATCATGAACAGACTTGCTGGTACGGTTAGTCTGCAGCAGATAAGGACATAACGAATCCCGACTGCTGGATTTTTTCAGCAAGTCTTCATACATTTGCATTGACAAAAAACAAACTTTATGGCAGTGAATTTCTTAAAGCGGTACATATGGCTGATTGACCTCATCAACCGCAGGGGCTACATATCTTTCAGGGAGATCAGCGAGGCATGGAGCAGGAGTCCGCTCAACGACAGCGGGTCCGCATTGAGCGAAAGGACTTTCTTCAATCACAAGACCGCCATCGAGGAGATGCTCGGCATTGAAATAAAGAACGACAGGACCATGGGATACTATATCCGCGGTGAAGAGGTCGGGGACAATGCTACCCTGAACTGGATGCTGCACTCACTTTGCATGAACAACCTTTTTCAGGAGAATTCTGACATGAAAGACCGCATACTTGTGGAGAACGTGCCTTCCAGCGAGAAGTTCCTCTCCGACATCATCAGCGCGATGCGTTCCGGGAGAGTGATCCAGATTTCATACAAGAGTTTCTACCGTCCGGAGACCACCTTCTTTTCCATCGAGCCGTATTGCGTAAAACTCTTCAAGCAAAGATGGTACGTTCTGGGAAAATCGGAGCTCGGACTGAGGATATACGCACTGGACCGTATCGAGGACATGGAGGAACTCGACGAGCCGTTCACCTTACCGAAAAAGTTCGATCCTGAAGAGTATTTCAGAAACTTCTTCGGAGTCATCGTGGGGAACGATCAGCCGGCGCAGGATGTGCTCATACGTGTCGTTAACGACCAGACAAAATATCTCGACACCCTGCCTCTCCACAGCTCCCAGCAAAAAATCGAGGAGAAATCGGACGACACCCACACCGTCTACAGATACCGACTGGTCCCGACCTTCGACTTCAAGCAGGAACTGCTGAGACTCGGGCCCTCTGTCGAAGTGCTGGAGCCGGAAGAGCTGCGCGACGAAATGATCGACGACATCAGGAGGATGGCAAAGAACTATAAGATTTAGACAGAGTTATAATTTCGAAAACTATGCGTAATAAGTATGCTATTGAAGAGCTTCAACCAACATACTTATTGCGTCTTCTTTTTCCACAAATGGTTTGAATACTTCCTCCCATAAATCGTCCGCCAACCCTTTCGCATCTTGTTTAGCCCTGAACAGGCATTCTTCCACAAGCCTACAAGAATCATTGCTGTCTTTTTGGAAAAACACCTTTGCCGGAATTGTCTTCATAAACGGATACCACGCATTTTCCCGGCTCTCATGAAAGCCATTGTCTGTCAAAAAACCTTTCAAATCGGCATTGGCATTAACCTTCCCAATAAATTTTTCAGGAATGATTTCAGGATGATTAATCCATATTCCCGCTCCTCGTTCATACCAAGACCAGTGTCTCCACTCTATACGAATACTCAGTAAATGATATTTCTGTAAAACAATGGATATATAATCATAATTAGCATCATACTCCCAATCGGCTCCGGATAACTTAGGGACAGCAATTATCCGCATCTTAGTCAATAGACGGCTCTTAAGTTCGCGAACCATCATGTCCTTCATGTTGGAGAGTTCCACAAACGAGTTCCAGTCTTCTGCAGTTTTAAAAAGACTCAAAACCTTTTCTATCTCATTCATTTTCTTATAACTGTTTACAATATTCAATATACTGGGCAATCAGATTCCGGAGCGGAGTATTCTCTGCCGGCAGTCCTTTCATGCATTCTCCTAACCACTTAGGAATATCTTCGTGAAAAGTCATCACTTTTAGTTCCATAGGAAGTGTTTCCGGCAAGTCCTCCGGATAGTCATCTGGACACGTAATCGAATTGACACTAATATGTTTGATTTCATCCGGCACCAAATAAACTATTTTGTACTCCTGGTGTTCCTTATAATAAGATTCTTTGCAATCCTCATTGTCCTTGTGAATATTCTCATACCAATACCGGTACAATTGGTTAGGTTGATCTCCTGCCCAATTGGATTTGTTCTCAATTATGACAGCGCCTAACGGATTCAGTCTTCTTAACAAAACATCCACACGACCTTCTTCAGCCGTTATTATCCATTCCTCATTACCTTCGTCCTGCTCAAAGCCAATATACTCCAAAAACGCGGACAAGAACAATTTGCCTTGTCCATGCATCGGATTATCCGAAAGGAAAAAATGCAGGATTCGGCTATGGATGGGTTCACTTATGCCGGAAAATTCATTCCAAAGGGAAAACACATTGACGTACTTGCCCATCTTCGTATTGGACATCCTTTCCGCCTTGATTTCTTTCATGATTGAACTGCACAGTTTAATCGTATTCCGATATTTTTCCAATTTTTCTTCCATAATTTACAAATTAATCAAATGCGGCTCAAGCAGCATGCCGTAATGCTCATCCATCATGGCAGCATTGGAAAAGACGGTTCCGCCGCTTTCCTCCAGGCCATTGGCCTTATGGATGTGGCCGAAAAGATGTATCCGGGGACGGACTGCAGTCACACGCGATAGCAGTTCATAGGAGCCGTAATGGATGCTTCCGTCCCGGTCGAGGATTCCGTATGGCGGGGCATGGGTAATCAGCACATCCACGCCGTCAGGAATCATTTCATAGAACTCCTTCTGGCGTCCGGAACTACAATCATCCATAAACATGGGGACCCCATAGAATGTCACGCCGTCTATCTCCACCGAACTGTTGCACAGATAATGGCAATTGGAGTCAAGTCCGTCAATGACGGCACCATACAGGCATGCGTCGTGGTTCCCCGCCACGAAAATCTTATGGGCATAGGGAAGGGCGCTGAACCACCTCATAAAGTCCAGTGCCTCCGAGGATGATCCGTTCATGGCAATGTCTCCCGAGTGGGCAATCACGTCCGCCTCAGGAAGCCTGCCAAGACTGCGATGCGCCCCATGGGTATCCGAGAGATGAAGAATGTTCATGTCAAAAAACTTCTAGAACTCCAGGTTCACTTTATATATAGGATTTTCCAGTTCATCTTGTTTGACAAGGAACATGGTCATATAGACAGGCAGATATTCGACATTGCCCTTCACGTGCAGGTTGTCATTGCACAGAACTATCGCCCTCCGTATTCCATAATTCGGGGTGCTCAGGACTTTGGACAGCGCATTATGACGTTCATAATCCTTGCCAGACTTGACTTCCAGGGGAATGATTTCATCATCCGTCTCCAATATAAAATCAATTTCTCCCTGCTTCTTGCTGTTGAAGTAGTACAAATCCCATCCATGAGCGTGAAGTTCTTGCGCGACAGCATTTTCAAATACGCTACCATAGTTCACGTTCACCTTTCCCTGCAGAATCTTCAGCTGGATCCCTCCTGATGAATATTGGCAAGAAAGCAGCCCTACATCGTTCTGGAAAAGTTTGAAAAGGTTCCGCTGCTCACTCAGTTTCAACGGAGAGACTGGTTCTTCGACATTGTATGTCGGAAGTGCCATGTCCGCGTCTTTGAGCCAGATGAAATCATTTTCATGTCTGCCGAAAGTCATATTCTCATTGAGACGTTTGAGGATGAACCGTTTGTTCTTGGCATTCAACTCGGAAGGGATGAGATCAAACACCTCATCGATATACAGTTTCTTTCTGACATCCTGGTCGTAACGGGCTATGTCTTTCTTATAAAGATTGATAATATCCCTCTGTTCTTTCACCACGTTCTGAATATTGTTGGAATCCATATAAGTCTGGACTGCAGCAGGCATACCTCCAACTATGATGTACAACTGAAATAGTTGCATCATCTTTTCATGTATATAGGCATCCACCGGAGTTTTCTCCGACCAAGACTTCTTGACAGCTTCCAGCACATTATCCGGCACCCCCACGGCACTGACAAATTCCTCGAAATCCATGGGATAGACCTGCATCTCTGACATATAACCGACAGGCACTGAACGGATGTCTTTCAATTCAACACCAAGAAGGGAACCACTCAACGCATAAATATAGCTTCCTTCGTCCACCAATGCTTTGACCCAGGTCATCACATCCGGGCATTCCTGCACTTCATCAAAAAAAATCAATGTTCTGCTTCGCACCAAAGGGACTCGCGAATATGCCGAAATTCTGAGCAGCAGTTCTTTGACATCTCCTGCCCCATTGATTATGTCCATCGTCTCCGGCTGAAGCAAGAAATTGAACTCAATGAGATTCAAGCCATGCCGTTTAGCATATTTTCGGATAGAATAGGTCTTACCTACCTGTCTGGCACCGGTAAGAAACAACGCTTTCTTCGAGTTGGAGAAATGCGCATCTATATCATTGTCAATCTTTCTGTTAAGCATATATTGCACAATTTACGCAATGTGTTTTACCACAGTTTTTGCAACTTTTCCAAGGCAAATCTATGCTATTTATGCAACTTTTCCAAGTATTTCATCTTTTTATTCAGGAGTAACGTGAATCATAATCGATATTGTTCTCTTCCTTGACCTTAATCGCCATACATTCATCAGTGGAGAGGAACGTGCCCTGCACCCTTTCCACATCAGGCCCGCGAAGCAGAAGCATGTCGCCATTTCCGTCAAGCCGCTCCGCTCCGGTCCTATCCAAAACGACTATCGAATCACGCTTGTCCAACATTCGGAATCCCATCCTCATAGGGAAATTTTCCTTTATCTCTTTGGTTATCACTTTCCCGGAAACGCGATTCGTCGAAATGGCCAGATGAATCCCCACTGCATTTCACGCTTTGGACAAGCCTACGATATTCTTGAACGCGGCAGTCTTCTTGGAGCCGTAATCCATAAGGTCCGCATACTCATCTACGAACACCACTATCTTCGGATACTTTCTCCGAGGATCTTCTGCCAATCCTGAAAGACGGCTGTCAAGTTCGACCGTCAGCCTGTCCAGTTCAGCATTGGCCTCGGACTCTCCACCCGCATATCGGCTGCCGGCAGTTCCAACCCAGACCGCAAGTTCCGCCCTTTTAGGGTCAATGAATATGAACTTCACTTCTTCCTGTACTTCAAGCAGCATGAGCGAAGCAATCATCGCATTCATTGCCACGGCCTTTCCCTGTTTCGTGCATCCCGCCAAAAGGATATTGGGAGCCGCGGCAAGGTCCAGCCACAGAGGCCTGCCGTTCTCGTCCCTGCCAATGGCCAGCGGCAACGTCATCTCTCCATTTTCCGCATTTCTGCAAAACAACATTTCATCCATATCATATAGTTTTTAGTTTGCCATCGACAAAGTCCCGAAAATCATCCGAGAACGTCTCATAGCGGAAATCACTGTACGTAAGATACTTGGCGTCTCGATAGACCAGCAGTTCGATGCCACTGTCCCTAAAACAGAGTCTGTATTCCAGGCCCTTCTCCTCCAGAACGGTCTGAATCAGAGATTCGGCACTGTTCTCCAGAATGTTACGGATTTTTTCCCTCTTGAGAAGATCCATTTCCACATGTTCCATCTTCTCTTTCCATACTGCAAGGCCGACGGGAAGGATATTATTGATAAAATGAATCAGGTAGTTTTCAATCTCTTCCTCATACCTTATCAGTATCAGTTTCCCGCCGATCCAGAATTGGCCCATACAAAAACTGATGCCGAGACCCATCTGCGTCTCCACCACAATCTCATATCCCCGGAGTGCGAGCATTGTCTCTTCCGGCATGTAAGCAGACGCCCGGACCGTGCTGATAACCTCCATAAGGGTATAATCCACATTCCGCCCCGTTATATCAGCTCCATGATTGTCAATGTAGTCGACCATTTCATGGTACATTTCCAGGGCAATGCCTTCTTCGTATTCACGTATGAGTTCTTCCAGTTCCATCATGCAACAAAAGTACGCCCCGACACCGCCAAAAAGCGGCAGCCGGGGCTATCAATTAATCCTTAACGCATACTAAGTCGCCGATGCAACTCAAAATATGTCAGGCAAGTTTTCGCACAATATCTATAAATTCAGATGAAAGCTTTTGGATCAGAATACACGAAACGGTATCAGCACTCTTATTCTTACTGCATGCAAGTCCCCAAATGTCATCATCTGGAGACAGAAGGCTCTTTTTCCCGTACTTCGGATATTTCCATGCGGAGAACCGCTCAGAGTCCGTTTTCCAATCCTTCAATTCCGTTTTCCGATCCTTCAATGCGGGCAAGTCCACCAGTTTGGGAGCTATGGCAAAATAGATATTCTCCTCCACCAGCAGGCAAACATGACCGTCATTTTGCAATTTCACGCTTATGCCGAAGTATCGGTTGTCTTCATTCGGTCTGTCGACATATTTACGCACTAAAACTTCGATGTCCCGGACAATCATTAATTTCTTATTTGCATCAAAGTGGCAAAACTCCGGACACAAGCCATCTTCCTCAAGATTCTTCTTGATTGTCCGCCAAAAAGTCGTGACCGCGTCAATTTTGATTTCATCAAGCTGGCCGGAGATTTCTCTCGCCGCCTTGATGTTCTTCTCAGTACTTTCAATGATATTTATTATATCCTTCTTTCTGTCCATGCCCAATACTTTTTTCCGTATGATGTCCCGATATGTCGACAAATGCTCCTGCATATGTGGCTTTTCTTGCATTTCATTGATACATTTGTCCAGCCACGGCACAATGACATCCTTGTATGAAATGCACACATAGTCTTCACCGCACCTGCATTGCATCATATCAGCCTGCGTGCTGTCATCGGAAGGAGAATGCCCGTCAGGAGTAAGATACAGGACTGGAAATTTCACGCCGCCCCTATTTCGCGGCCTGCCTCTCAGGAACTCCACATAACGAAGTATCTGATGTTCCTGGTCGCCCGCGAAAATCTTGTTTTCAATGACGATCATCTGCCCGCTGCTGTTTTCAATGCAGATGTCGACCCTGCCTCCCGAGTCTTCAGTCTTCTGGCCAATGTATCTTTCACAGGCAGTCCGTGCGTCGGAAGGGTCAAATGATTTGAACTGTTCAGGAAGACATCCCAAAAAGAGTTCCAAGAAGCGGTATTTCTGGCCATGAGACCCTCGGGTATCCAAAAGAGAAGCGATTACGGATGAGTGCATCATCTCCTCGTTCCCTTTAATAGCCGTCTCAAGAACGCTGTAGTCCTCTCCTGATGCGATTCGCTCGTCAATGCACAGGAAGACCTCATTCAATAATCCGCTGATAATATCGTGGCTGTCCATATAATTATGTTTTCAATTCAAATATAGAAAAAACACACAAGGAATGCGAAATAATATAGAAAAACCATGTAAGCCAGACTTTCCTAGAGAGGTAGTCATATTTAAATACTATCTGCACCGACAAAGAGAAATATTTTAAGTAATATATCACATTTATTACTATCTTCGTATATTTCACAATCTACTCGCCATGAAAAAGGCAAAGATCATCGCTATTGTGAACCATAAGGGAAGCGTTGGAAAGACGGCTTTCGAGTTCACCGATGTAGTCAGCGCATAGCCTGAAGCCAACGGATCAAAGAATTTCCAGGCACTTGCAGACGAGATTATGGAAAGGTTGTAATATAGTAATAAGATGCATAGCAAATTACCAATAGGGATCCAGGACTTCGCTAAATTGCGCACCGAGGGATACAAATACATTGACAAGAGCGAGAACATCTACCGTCTTGCCAAGTCGGGATGCTACTATTTTCTCTCCCGTCCGAGGCGTTTCGGAAAGAGCCTGTTCCTGTCAACACTTGAGGCATATTTTCTTGGGAGGAAAGATTTATTTTCAGGCCTGGAGATTGATAGCATGGAAAAGGATTGGATTGAATATCCTGTGCTGCATCTAGACCTGAACACACAGAAATATGAGAATTTGGATGCCTTAGACTACATTCTTAACGATTTTCTACAAAAAGAAGAAGTTAAGTATGGTTTGACGTCCCAAAACAAATATTATGGCCCAAGATTCTCTGCTGTCATTCAAAAGGCTTACGAGCATTCTGGGAACCGAGTGGTCATCCTTGTGGACGAATACGACAAACCTGTCCTGCAAGCAATCGGCAACGATGCTCTCCAGGATGAATACCGCTCCACTCTCAAGAGTTTCTATAGTGCCTTAAAATCTTGTGACAGATACATTCAGTTCGCTTTCCTAACTGGGGTCACTAAGTTCGGCAAGGTCAGCGTATTCAGCGACCTGAACCACCTTAATGACATCTCAATGGATCCGAGATACTATGATATCTGCGGGCTGACGGAGAAGGAGATCCGAAGCAATCTATCAGGAGAAGTTGAAGACCTGGCCAGGAATATCGGCATACAGCCGGAAGATGCCTATGCCATGCTGAAGGAGAACTACGACGGATACCATTTCAGCGAAGATGACACACCTGGTATATATAACCCGTTCAGCATCCTTAATGCACTTGACAAGAAGAAGCTCGGCTCGTACTGGTTCGAGACCGGAACCCCGACATACCTTGTCGAACTGCTCAAGAAACATAACTACAACCTTTCCGATCTCGAGAAGGAGGAACCGACAGCCGATGAACTGAACAGCATCGACTCGGATTCCACCAATCCAATCCCAGTGATATATCAGAGCGGATATCTGACGATAAAAGGGTATGACAAGGAGTTCAGCCTATACAAACTGGGGTATCCGAACAAAGAGGTGGAAGAGGGTTTCGTGAAGTTTCTTATTCCGTACTATACCAATGTCGAGAAAACAAAATCCGGATTTGAGATCAGCCAATTTGTACTGTGTCTCAGAAATAAGGATATCGAGGGATTTATGGTCCGCCTGCAGGCATTCCTTTCCAACTGCCCTTATGAACTCCAGCCGGACCAGGAGAGACACTTCCAAAGCGTGATGTATATCCTCACGACACTTTGTGGCTTCTATGCAGAAGTGGAGGAACACACCAGCAAGGGAAGGATGGACATGACAATCCGGACGGACAGGTACATCTACATCTTTGAATTCAAGTTCAATTCTTCCGCTGATATTGCTCTTAAACAAATTGAGGACATGGGCTATGCGGACAAGTTCAATGATGACAGTAGGGAAGTGGTGTGCATAGGAGCAAATTACTGCAGCAAAGAAAGGAATGTTAACTCTTGGCGAATCAAGTAAACTTATTTCTAAAGCGCAGTTTATAAAAAACTATGTTTTTCCGCTAAAGACGAAAAAATCATTAAAGGCAGGTCATCGGAATTGATGCCTGCCTTTTTCAGACGCTTGCGGTCATAGACCTTCTTGGATTTCTGAGTCGTCGTACGGAACATTATCTGCTTGCCGTACTTTGCGATTTCCTCCTCTCTCGAGGCCTTCCGGTTGGCAAGGAGGAAGTCTTTCTCCGTAATCCGGAACCTTTTCTTTGCCATTGGTTTATGTATTCTGGCGCAAATTACGTTCAAATTTGCCGAAAACAAAAGAAAAGTGAAAAAAATATAGGAAATCCATGTAAGATTGGTGAAGAAGTATTGTATAGTATATAGCAACAGGAAAACCTGCGACCAGTTTACATTTTGAAAACATATTTTAGGGACTGTCGGGAAATGTTAATCTTTTCCTAACGAATTGATTGCTAATGTGT
>ENA-UOJA01000249-UOJA01000249.1-human-gut-metagenome-genome-assembly--contig:-C19-NODE-249-length-54826-cov-56.488014_pt1 | contig 54826 bp, 39 predicted proteins | sample MGYA00242337_ERZ723884 | MGnify/ENA metagenome assembly ERZ723884
GAACACCTCCTTTTTGGAGTGAGATCCGACACGAGCTCGCGGTTGGAGTGCAAGGAATTCTTGAAAAATTCCTGTGCTTAATCTTTCATTATTTATATAGACCTGTAGCTCAGTTGGTTAGAGCACTACACTGATAATGTAGGGGTCAGCAGTTCAAATCTGCTCAGGTCTACCGCTTAATAGCAATGGGGATATAGCTCAGTTGGCTAGAGCATCTGCTTTGCAAGCAGAGGGTCGTCGGTTCGACTCCGTCTATCTCCACAAATTATGAAACAGATTCACTATTACGGTGAGTCTGTTTTTTTGTTTTGTCCCAGCTTAGTGACATTCAAAAAATAACCTGCATCATCTAAGGGAATCTTTTCGGTCTATATCTCTTTTTTCATCAGTCGTGTACGTCCAGTACACTCCTTCTTCGAAAAGAAATCTATCCTCGAAAATCTTCTCCTAATCTGAAGCAGGTTATTTTTTTCACGTCACTTAACACTTTATCCTCATTCACCACAGCCGCCATGATGCGGAGACGCTGCCAAAATTCAAAATGGACCATATTGTCAAAAAAAATACCTATATTTGCAAAATATGCGTGCAAGTAAGCGGCAGATGTTATTCACGCTTACAGACTAAAACCTCCCCGAATTTTCGGGCTAGAAACTTTATTGTTTATGGCAAAGGCTAATATGCCGGTGTTGTATCGCTGGTTTAAGGCGTATGTTAGATTTTTGACAGAAAAAATCTACTACAAAAAAGTATATTATCTGAATACCGAGAATGTTCCAGAGGATGGAACCCCGCTTCTTGTCGTGTCAGATCACCAGAACGCGATGAATGACGCTTTGGGTGTTTTGCTGTCCATCAGAGACAGACTGGTACACCTGATAGTCAGGGCAGATGTATTCGCATTGAGTCCAATCGCAGACAAATTCCTTCGTTCCATCGGCTTGTTGCCTGCTTTCAGACTGAACTGGGAGGGGGAACAGGCATTGGAAAACAACGGCGCCACTTTCCGTGATTCCGAAAAATCCCTTCTTGACGGCAATACCGTCGTGATTTTCCCTGAAGCAGGACATCAGGACAAACATTGGCTCGGAACCTTTTCTTACGGATATACGAAGATGGCATTCGATGCTGCTGAGATGAGCGACTTCGAGAAGGAAGTCTTCATCCTGCCGAGCTGCAACCATTATTCCGATTATAGATGGTTGCGTACCGAGACATTGATAAAATACGGCACTCCGATATCTCTGAAGCCGTTTTACGAATTATACAAGACTAAGCCGAGGACTGCGCAGAGGCAGGTCAATGCCCTTGTACGTGAGCAGATCAAGGGGATGATGCTGAGTATCGATGACGTGGAAAACTATGATGCCATCGACTTCATCAGACAGAGTTCATATGGAGAAAAATACGCATTGACACAGAATCTCGACCCGGCATTGCTCCCGCAGAAACTCGAGTCCGACAGGAAGCTCGTAGCGGCGCTGGACGCGGCCAAGGCATCTGACGAAGCCGCTGTCAATGATGTTTATGCAGAAGCATTGACCTTCGACGCAGACTTGAAGAAGAGCGGACTCTCCGAGAAGGAACTGGACAAGACTCCTTCTCTTGTGGATATGCTCGTGCAGGTGGCTGTCCTGATTATTCTTGCCCCGTTGGCAGTGTTCGCATTGTGGCCGGCGCTTCCTGCGTGGTTCATACCTAAATATTTTGCTGACAGGGCTGAGGACAAGATGTTCTCCGGAACCTTCCTCATCGCACTCAACGCATTGTTCATATTTCCGGTTTTCGGGCTCATCACGTTCATCATTACTTGGATGAAGGCGAGTCTTCTGGCCGGAATTGTCTATGTGGCGCTGTTCCCTGCGCTCTGCCTTTTCGAATGGGCTTATGCCGGATGGGTGAGTGAACTGATCAGGGATATCAAGGCATTGAACGGAGAAAAATCCGGCCTTTTGGAGCGTCTGCGTTCAGACAGGAGGAAACTCTTCTCCCGTATTGACAATATATTGGGCAAGTAGTTCATTATAAGAGTATTACATAACAAGATAATTATTTGGAAATGGAACAACATAGAGTAGTAATTACCGGACTGGGAATATATTCCTGTCTCGGCAGCACATTGGATGAAGTGCGTGATGCGTTGTACAACGGCAAGTCAGGCATCATATTCGACCCGGAACGTAAGGCGATGGGATTCCGTTCTGCATTGACCGCAAAACTTGTGGAACCGGATTTGAGAAAAGAGCTCTCCCGTTCACAGAGAGTGTTTATGCCTGAGCAGGCAAAATATGCTTACTGCGCGACAAGAGATGCATTGCGCAATGCGGGAATCGACCAGGATTACCTTAATTCGCACGAGGTGGGCCTCCTTTATGGAAATGACAGTTCTACCGTGCCTGTTGTCAATGCTGTTGATACCATGCGTGAGAAGAAGGACACGACTCTTTGCGGCTCGGGTGCTATCTTCCAGTCAATGAACAGTACTGTCACCATGAACCTCGGCTGCCTTTTCAAACTGAAAGGTATAAATCTCACAGTTTCAGGAGCTTGCGCCAGCGGTTCACATGCTATCGGTCTTGGTGCCCTGCTTATCCAGAACGGTCTTCAGGATATGGTTGTCTGCGGTGGTGCCCAGGAGGTGAATCCTTGGTCGGTAGGTTCTTTCGACGGTATTTCAGCATTCTCTACAAGGGAGAGCGAGCCGGAAAAGGCATGCCGTCCGTTCGACCGTGACCGTGACGGTCTGGTACCGGGTGGCGGTGCAGCGACAGTCATCATTGAGAGTTATGAGTCTGCTGTACGCAGAGGTGCTCCTATCATCGCTGAGGTTCTCGGATACGGCTTCTCAGGCAACGGTGACCACATTTCATCTCCGAACGTGGAGGGCCCGAGCCGTTCGCTCGAGATGGCAATCCGTCGTGCCGGCATCAACAAGGCTGAAATCGGATATATCAATGCTCATGCTACATCTACTCACGTAGGTGATACCAATGAGGCAAAGGCTATTTTCAATGTCTTCGGCGACCAGAAGGTAGAGGTTACCAGTACCAAGTCGCAGACTGGCCACGAGATGTGGATGGCTGGTGCCAGTGAGGTCATCTATTCTATCCTGATGATGAAGAATGACTTTATCGCTGCCAACCTCAATTTCGAAAATCCGGATGAGGATTCTGCAAAACTGCTGATTCCAGCTACGAGGATTGAAAAGCATTTCGACACATTCTTGTCCAACTCGTTCGGCTTCGGCGGAACCAATTCGACATTGATTGTGCGTAATCTGTAGGTAGTAATAATCGAATAAACATATTTTAGAAATGGAAAAACAGGAATTAATCGAAAAAATCAATTCTGCGCTCGCAGAGGAATTTGAAGTGGATGAGTCTGTCATTACACCTGACGCTCCTATCAAGGATACACTTGAGCTTGACAGCTTGAGCCTCGTGGATCTGGTTGCTCTGATCGAGTCCAACTTCGGTATCAAGATCCAGGGTTCAGAAGTGTCTAAGATTCAGACATTCGGCGCCCTCTACGATTTTGTCTATGACAGAATGTAATTAGATTTTCAATATGAATTCAGGTTCTATGGATGACAAGGTGCTCGCGAGGGGCGAGGAGATTTTCCGCCTCATTCCGCAGCGGCCTCCGATGACGATGGTGGATACTCTTTTCTCGGCTGATGAAAATGGCGGGGAGACAGGGCTTACCGTATTGGAGGACAATGTTTTCTGCATTGACGGTCATCTGTTGGAACCTGGAATCATTGAACATTCGGCCCAGAGTGCTGCTGCGTTTGCCGGCTACAGGTATTTTCTTGCAGGGGAAGAGCCGCATATCGGGCTGATTGGTGAGATCAAGGCTTTCAGGATTAGCAGAAGGCCTGCTGCAGGTGAGAACTTGCGGACGCGTGTTACCGTGACGGGGGAGGCGATGGGAATGTCGCTGGTCCATACGGAAACGTTCTCCGGCGGCGAGATGCTTGCCAATGGAGATATCAAGATCTTCATTGTCGATTAAACGTTAGAGCCTGCAATGCGATAGTAAGTCCCGACCCCGAGGGGAGGGATTTAGGGAGGGGGTAACGTAGGAAGGAAACGAAGCGCGTAGGCCAGCGACCTCCAGCAGAGGGAAACCTCTCGAACAGAGCTGAACTTCAGCAAATAGAATTGGATAAAATAAGAATAGCAACGTTAGAGCCTGTAAGGCGATAGTAAGTCCCGCCCCCGAGGGGAGGGATTTAGGGAGGGGGTAACGTAGGAAGGAAACGAAGTGCGTGGGCCTGCGCCCTCCAGCAGAGGGAAACCCCTCGAACAGAGCTGAACTTCAGCAAATAGAAGAATTGGATATAAAAGAATAGCAACGATGGCATTAAGTGAAACGGTAAGGGTTTCAGTAAGGTTCTCGGAAGTCGATCCTATCCGTGTCGTGTGGCACGGAAACTATCTGAAATATATGGAAGACGCCCGTGAAGCATTTGGCCGGAAATATGGCCTCAGCTATGTCACAATAGTGGAGAACGGATACTATTGCCCCATCTTCGACTACCATGTGCGCTTCATGCATTCAGCCTCTTATGATGACGTGCTGCTTGTGACGATAAAATACAAGCCGTCCAGGGGCGCGAAAATTTGTTTTGAATATGAGATAAGACGTGAGCGGGATGATAAAGTAGTGCTCACGGCTTCCACAATACAGCTTTTTACCACTTCCGATGGAGTTCTGGAACCATCAGAACCGGAATTCTACCGACAGTGGAAGTCCAAGTTCAAGGAATTGAAATAGTAAGATGACAAAGTTTTTCACTTCGCTCTACAAGTTTTTCGAGAATCGTAAATCATTGATGTACACCGTTCTCGGGGCGCTTGTAGTTTTTTCTGTCTATTTCGGACTGAAAGTCCAGTACGAAGAGGACATTACCAAGCTTCTTCCGTCAGCCGCGACCTCTGACAGCGGCCTGGCCTTCGGCAATCTGAAAGTCAAGGACAAGATCTTCATCCAGATAACGTCCCGCGACACCACCCTGGACATCTATACATTGTCATCCTATGCAGACGAATTCGTGGACTCTCTGATGGTGAGAGATTCCGCGTCACACTGCATTGACAATGTCCTTTACAGAATCGACGACGACCTGCCGTTCATGGCGCTGGACTTCGCGATGGCGCACGTGCCTTCATTCGTGGACACATCCTGCTACAGCAAGTTCGAAAATCTGCTGACACCTCACGCGGTGGACAGCATGATGGCCGCGAACTATGAAACGGTGATGAATGACGAGACCGGTTCCGCCACGCAGATCGTTTCCACCGACCCGCTCGGCCTGCGCAACGTCCTTGCCGGCTCGCTCGGATTCGGAAAGAAAGATACCGGATCATCAGCGGGGTTCACCATCATTGACTCGCACCTTTTCTGCGCTGACAGCACAGTGGCGTTGGCCTTCGTCTCTCCTGCATTGACCGCATTCGACACACGCGCGAGCTCGCAGCTGGTAGGCGAAATCGAGTCACTTGCGGAGGAGTTTACCCAGCTTCATCCTGATGCGCAGGTGTATTATCACGGGGCACCGGTCCGCAGTTTCGGCAACTCGAGAGTGATAAAGCGGGATCTGTTCATGACCGTAGGCATTTCATTGATAATCATACTGATAGTGCTGTGCCTGTCGTTCAGGAGCTTCTCGTTTATACCGATGAATGTGCTCCCTGTAGCCTTCGGTGCGTTCGTGGCATTGGCCTTCATGTATTTCCTGAAAGGGACAATGTCGCTGATGGCACTCGGCATCGGGTCGATTATCCTCGGCGTGGCGATAAGCTATATCCTGCATATTCTGACGCATTTCAAGTATGTCGGCGATTCGGCAGCGGTGCTGAAAGACGAATCTGTGCCGGTCTGCCTCGGCTGTCTGACTACGGTAGGAGCTTTCATGGGCCTGCTTTTCACGGAAAGTGACCTGCTCAGGGACTTCGGAATCTTCGCGTCCGTATCATTGATTGCCAGCACGCTTTTCGGCCTGATTTTTCTGCCTCACTTCCTGAAGAAGGACGATACACGCAAGAATGAGAAGGTCTTCGCGATGGTGGCCAGGTTCAATGATATGCCTTATGACAAGAACAAGTGGCTCATAGGCGGCGTGATAGCACTGATCGTCGTGGGCGTGGCGTTCTCCGGCAAGGTTGCCTTCGATTCTGACCTGAAGAATATCGGCTATGTTTCACCGCAGACCAGGGCTTCGGAAGAGCTGTACGCCCAGAAGAACTTGGGCAATGACGTGCAGGTCTATTTCGCTGCAGCGGGTGAAAGCCTCGACGAGGCATTGGTGAACAATAAGGCTCTTGTCAATGCCTGCGATTCAATGCAGCAGGCGGGGATGCTCACGTCTTATTCCAAGATGGCATCCACATTGTTCGTGCCTGAGGCCGAGCAGCAGGAGCGTATCGCCAAGTGGAACTCGTGGTGGAATGGCGGCGATGGCGTAACACGTTCACAGAGAGCCTCTTCGCTTGTGTCAGGTGCCGCCCGGAAATACGGTCTCGATCCGTCGATGTTCGCTCCGTTTACGGCAATGCTGGAGGCGGACTACGAACCGGGCTCGCTCTATGAGGAGCAGATTCTGCCGGACGGACTGAGCACGACATTGGTAGAAAAGATGGATGACGGCAGGTTCCTGGTGTTCACGCCGGTCAAGCTGAAACAGGACCTGAGAATGAAGGTGAGCGACAGGCTTGCTGAACTTCCGCATATAATAGTCGCTGACCCGTTCTATTACACCGGAAACATGGTGTCCATCGTGCACGATGACTTCAATGTGATATTGCTCATATCCTCCATTTTCGTCCTCATCGTCCTCCTGATCTCATTCAGGAATATCCTGGTGGCGCTGATAGCGTTTATGCCGATGGCGTTCAGCTGGTATGTGGTCGAGGGACTTATGGCATTGTTCGGAATACAGTTCAATCTGATCAATATCATCATCTCCACGTTCATCTTCGGAATCGGCGTGGACTACAGCATATTCGTGATGGAGGGACTTCTCGCGGAGGCCCGTTCCGGCCGCAAAAGCCTGCTGGAATGGCATAAGACAGCGATTTTCTTCTCCGCTTTCGTACTGATAGTAGTGGTTTTGTCAATGTTCTTCGCGACCCATCCTGCAATCCGTTCCATCGGGTTCAGTACGCTCGTGGGAATGGTCACCACAATACTTATAACTTACACTCTCGAACCGTTCTTCTTCCGCCAGATGCTGAAGATCAGAAGGTTTGCGAAAAGAATCACAAAATAATGAAGGACAGCGCAATAATAATAGGCAGCGGAATCGGCGGGCTGGAGTGTGGAGTCATTCTCGCCAGGCATGGTTTCGACGTGACGGTGCTTGAACAGGAACGCCAGATAGGAGGGAATCTTCAGACATTCACACGCAGGGGCTCAGATGGCAAGGCTCACAGTTTCGATACGGGATTCCACTACGTAGGGGGACTCGAACCGGGACAGCCGCTCTATTCGCTGTTCAAGTATTTCGACCTGATGGACTTGCCGTGGAAATGTCTGGACAAGGACTGTTTCGATGAGATCTCCTTCGCGGACAAGGACCTTCAGGAAGTGGCCTCATATCCCGTGCCGTCCGGTCATCTGCGTTTTGCTGAACGGCTGGCCGAATACTTTCCGACTCATGCGGAGGAACTCCATAAATATTCCAAGATACTGAAGGAGATCGGTGACAGGATGTTCGACTCGTTCAAGCCTGAGACCGACATGTTCGACATGTTCGGGCAGTCCGCGTATGAATTTCTGTGCAACTCCATAACCGACAAGAGGTTGCGTGATATCCTGTGTGGCTCGATGATGAAGATGGAACTGGACAGGGAGACGCTTCCTATGTATGTCTATGTGCAGGCGACCAACTCATTCGTGGACAGCTCGTGGCGTCTGGGATATGACGAGAATCGCAAACTTGGCGGCGGCGCATTGATAGCGGCAAAACTTGCCGAGGAACTCCGCTCACGTGGCGGACGCATCCTTACCGGAATGAGAGCGGATACTATCCACATATCGGATGACGGACGCGTTTCCAGCGTGGATGCTGTCAATGCCGCAGGCGAGGTGGAAAGCTTCACCGCTGACTGGGTTATCTCCGACATTCATCCCGCGCTTACCGTCGGGCTCATCGAAGAGTGCAAGCAGGTGAAGAAGGTCTTCCGCAACAGGATGTCCCATCTGAAGAACTCCTACGGCGTGTTCACTGCCAATGTCATCCTGAAGCCGGACACTCTGCCGTATATGAACAAAAACCTGTTCGTGCATACCCACGACGTGGATTTATGGGGAACTGACTATAGCCATACAGACAGCATCATGGTGCATTTCTATCCTCCGAAGCAGGGCAAGTATGCGGAATGCATTGACATACTCTCTCCTATGGACTGGAGCCTTGTCGGCGAGTGGGACGGGATGAATCCTGGCACGAGGGGCGCTGAGTATGAGGCGGTCAAGCAGAAGAAACTGAATGAGTGTCTGGACCTGCTCAATGCCCGTATCCATGGCATCAGGGACTGCATTGACAAGATCTATATGAGTTCGCCGCTCACCTGGCACAGTTATACGTCGTCTCCGAACGGAGCCGCTTTCGGTGTGGTGAAAGATTATCACAACCCGCTCACGACGTTCCTTTCGCCGCGCACACCTGTTCAGAACCTGCTCTTGACCGGACAGAGCCTGAATCTGCACGGCATTCTCGGCGTTTCCAAGACATCCGTAATCACCTGCGGCTTCATCTTGGATGCCGAATCACTTGAAAAAGAGATTTTGGATTATTAAATTTACACTTTTGGAATAAAAAACATTGACAATGAAAATAGCATTGGTTACAGGCGGAAGCCGCGGAATCGGAAAGGCCGTGTGCCTCAAACTGGCATCTGAAGGATATCACGTGATTATAAATTATGTGTCGAATGACGAGGCGGCACGCGCGACATTGGAGCAGATTACTGCTGAGGGCGGTTCTGCCGAGCTGCTGAAATTCGACGTCAGCGACAATGAAGCGACAGTCTCTGCCCTGAAAGCATGGCAGCAGGCGCATCCGGACGAGTTCGTCGAGGTGCTTGTGAACAATGCCGGCATCCGTCGCGACAACCTTCTCCTGTGGATGGAACAGGACGACTGGTACAAGGTGATGAAGACCAATCTGGACAGTTTCTACAATGTCACCCGTCCTCTTCTCCAGCCGATGGTGGTGCACAAGAGAGGCCGCATCGTGAACATGGCATCATTGTCCGGACAGAAAGGCCTGCCGGGCCAGACCAACTATTCAGCGGCCAAAGGCGGAATCATCGCTGCCACAAAGGCTCTCGCCCAGGAAGTCGCTGCAAGAAAGGTTACTGTCAATGCTGTTGCACCGGGATTTATCCGTACTGATATGGTAGAGGGGCTCGATGAGGCTGAACTCAAGAAGACCATTCCTGCCAAACGGTTCGGTGAGCCGGAGGAAGTGGCCGAACTCGTGGCGTTCCTCGTTTCAGACAAGGCTGCCTACATCAACGGCCAGACTATCGGAATCAATGGCGGTCTTTATGAATAGAATCAATATGAGATGCATGTCCATTATAGCTGCTTTTGCAGCTGCTGCATTGTCCTGCCACACATCTGTTGTCTCTGCTGCTGAAGGCCAGGCGGTTGCCGCAGCTCCTGCGTCTTCGCCTGTGGTGGCCAAGATATTGAAGGCCAATGCTTCTGTAAAGAATATCGAGAGCAAATTCACTCAGGTAAAGACCATCAAGGCGTCAGGCCGTAAGATTGCATCTGAGGGAACATTGTACTTCACTCCTGACGGACATCTTACGATGCGTTATTCCAAACCTGCCGGCGAGCTGCTGATGGTGAACGGCAACAAGTTCCATATGAACAAGGGCGGAAAGGCCATGACCTTCGACACCTCCAAGAACGCGCTGATGGGGAGTCTTGCAAATACACTTGTGAACTGCATCAAAGGCGATCCCGAGACTGTGGCAGCGGCCAACAACGCGAAACTTGCCGCTTCTGAAACGGCTGAGGGATACGTGGTTACGCTGACTGCTTCGGCTGCGGGACACAGAGGCTATTCCAAGATTGTCCTGACCTACCGCAAATCCGACTGCGTATTGGTGAAGATGATTATGGAAGAGACCGTGGGCATCACCAATACCTATGAGATGAAAGAGGTGAAGAAGAACACCTCGCTTCCGTCTGACGCCTTCCGCATTCCTACAAAGTAGAATCCTTGGCATCCTCAGAAACTTTATCTTCGCGAAGCTGATACTTTCGCGGAGTCGTTCCTGTTGCAGCCTTGAAATACTTGCAGAAGAAGGACGGGTTAGGGAAGTTAAGCTTGTCGCTGACCTGCTGGATGGAGTATGACTTGGCGATAAGCAGGACCTTTGCCTCAAGTATCACATTGTCCTTGATGATGTCGCCCGGCTTCCTGCCCATCGCGTCAGTGATGATCTTGGCGAAGTACTTGGGTGACAGACAGCACCGCTCGGCGTAGAAACTCACGCTTCTTTCCTTGTTGCAGAATTCGTGTACATCATTGAGGAACTTCATCACGAGGTCCTTCTTTCTCGGAATCGAGAGTCCGTGCTCTGTTTCGCCCGTCTGTTTCAGCCAAGATGAGAACAGTGCCAATGCCGTGTGCAGGAAGCAGATAAGTATCTCGTTCCTGTAATCCTGATGAGCCAAATCGTAAGTCTGTCTGAAGCATTTGTATCCTGACAGGAATGAACTGCAGATTTCATCAGGGAAATGTATCACGGAAGGTTCCCCTTTCTGTATCATCCACTTGCGGGCAGTCTCAGTGCCTTTCATCGGAGATTTCCCCAGAAAATCCTGTGCTGCTGCGATGACGATCATTTTGCATTCTCCCGACATTGAAATATGCTCCGCAATGAAGCCCGGCATTCCGAGAAGACAGTCATTCTTCTCCATATGGTACTCTGTCTGATTCAGTTTCAGGTCAATGCTTCCTTCAATGCACATCAGGCAGATGCCTACCAATATCTTCGTCGGAAGCGGCTTGTTGACAGGCGCGCCGATCCGCTTGTCCTTCTGTCCAGGGTCCAGATTGTCATCTATTATGGCTATCTTGTCGAATATGATGGCGTGGTCCGATGCCTGAAGCATACCGAGCTTGATCTGAGGCAGGGTTGAATTATGTATTTCCATTCTGTTTCATATTGTTTTGCTGTGCCATGTTCGGAGCACGGAATGTCCCGGCTGATGCCCTCGGCAATGTTGCAGCGGTGGCCTCCCGTATAGCTGGAAGGATTGTTTCTGAAAAGAAGCAGGAATAAGCTGCTTCAATAACAAATGATGTCAGACGTTCACCACGTCTATTTTCCAGTCCTCCAATGTCCGTGATACAGTTGATATGTTCACGCCGACCTTGACAAGCCGCTTGCCATCCTCGAACCGGAAAGGTATCATATATCCCTTGTCATCAATCTGTTTCAATGCCGTCTCGGCGGAGCTGTCCACTTTGAATTCGAACACATATATTGAATTGTCAGTCCAGCAGACGGCATCGGCGCGTCCTATGGCGGATTTTTCCTCTGTCCTGATGTAATACCCGAGGAGAGAGAAAATCAGGTAGATGATTGTCTGATAATGCTTTTCTGTCTTATTTTCCAGGTCATTCGGCATTGCTGCAAGAAATGACTGCATGCGGGATAAGGCTTCTTCCACATTGCCTTTTCTTAATGCGGCATTGAATCTGATGACAAAAGACGCACCTGCAGGATCCTGATTGTTGTATCTGGCAAGCAGTGAGTTCAGAAAACCGTTGCGCACCTCTTTATTAGGGTATCCGAGTGTGTATGAGTCCGTCTCTTTGTCGTAGGACTTTATTGTAAGATATCCGGTCTGGTAAAGCAGAGGAATGGGGTTGTCGGTAACTTCCGGAGACACATTGAATTCGTTGGCTGAGATGTACTCCATCTTGTCGAATTCACGCTCGTCTATAGGCTTCCTGTCCAGCCTCTCCAGAAGATAGGTCGGCGTTGCCGTCTCGAACCAATAACTCTTGAACTGCTTATCCGCAAATGCATTAAGCAGACTGAACGGATTGTAGATGTCTTCAGACCCTTCGCAGAAATGATATCCGTCATAGTTTTCCTTGAGCAAATCGAAAGTCTTTTCTCTGCTGATGCCTTCAGCTTCTGAAAGAGATTTTATTTGAAAATCAAAGTTGTTCTCAAGCTCTGACTGGGAAATTCCGCAGATTGCAGAATATTCAGGAAGCATCGAGATATTCTTGAGGTTATTGAGCTCGCTGAATATGCTCAACTGCGCAAATTTATTGATGCCGGTGATGAATACAAAGCGCAGATATGGATCGAGGCTCTTTATCGGGCTGTAGAAATTGCGCATAATCTGGCGCATAGGCTGAATCTGCTCTCTGTCATTTATGACATCGAGAAGCGGAGCGTCATATTCATCAATTATGATAACAGCTTTTTCACCGGTCTGTTCGGTGGCTCTGTGCACGAGACCCTCCAGACGCTGGTTTATGTTTACATCTTTCACTCCTCTTCCATATGTCTGCTCATATTCATACAACTTCTTGTCCATCTCTTCAAGCAGAAGAGCTTCCGTCATGTGCTTTGCTGTGGAGATGTCGAAATAAAGGACGGGATGCTGTTTCCATTCTTTTTCCAGATTCCCGGCTTTCAGATTATTGAACAGGTCTTTTCTTCCGGAAAAATATGCCTGGAAAGTTGAGGAAAGCAGCGATTTCCCGAAGCGGCGTGGGCGGCTCAGGAACACATAATTATATTTATGTGCTATGTTGTAGATATATTCTGTCTTATCAACATAGATATACCCTCCTTCGATAATCTTGTCGAATGTCTGTATCCCAATAGGAATCTTATTGTCTCCTCCGTTCATGTCCAATAATATTATGTCTATGCCTGAAGGCAAAGATAATAAAAATCCAGATAATAGATACTTGCCTTATTGCCCGAAAATGCTTGCCTGCGGTTCCGGGGCTTTATGCGATGTGGAAGGTCGATATTCTTTAGTAAATTTACCGCTCGAACAATAATATCCGACATTTTTATGTGGAGAACGGTACTTGTCATATTCTCATTGCTTTCGACACTCTGCCAGGGGGCTGAGCGGCATGTTCAGGACAAAATCACATTGTCTGATCTGGACAATGTTATCCGCCACGCAAGTGAATATGACAAAGTGAGGGAAGATCGCCTGGATTCTTGCAGGACGGCCTTGACGCATAGTAAAACATTGGAGCAGAAATACTTGCTGTATTTTACAATGCGCCGGACATTTGACCGGTACAGAACTGATTCCGCGACTTTCTATGCGGTTAAGTCTCTTGACGCGGCCAAAGAACTCGGCCGTCAGGATTATATAAGCGCATCATCTCTGGCTCTGGCCAAGCAGTATATGACCTCGGGAATGAGTTATGATGCCCTGGCAACTCTGAACCGGGTGGACCGGAGCGCCTTGTCTGAAAAAAGCAGGGAGGAGCTGTACCTCTTCTATATGAGCATATATGAGTCGCTTGAGGGACTTGGCATTGACCTGAGCCTGAAACAATATTACAGTTCCAAAGCCTCCGTGTATAAAGATTCCATTGCCAGCCAGTTTCCTGACAATGTTGTGGGCAAAAGTGAGCGTTTTCTGCTTGAAGGGGACTATAAGAGCGCCCTGGACGTTCTACTGCGCAAGTATGGCTCGCTTTCTCCTGAGTCTCCCGAAAACGGCCCTGTAGCCATCGCTATTGCGGATATTTATCTTTCAATAGGATGGAATGATGCCGCAAAGGATTATATGATAGCTTCCGCCTATTCGGATATTGTCAATGCCAAGAAGGAATATGTGGCGCTCAGGATGCTTGCTACGATGCTTTACGAGGACGGGGACATCAAGAGGGCCTACTCTTATCTGAACAAGGCCCTGGACGACGCGAACTTCTGCAAGGCAAGGCTGAAGGTGGATGCATTGGCACCTCTCATCTCCATTGTCAATGAGTCCTATATAGAGGACAAGAAGAAGGATCTCAAGATATTGTATGCTGGCTTCGGTGTGCTGTGCTTCCTGCTATTGCTTATGACCGTGCTCCTGTTCGTGAACAAGAGCCAGCGCAGAAAACTGGAGGTGATGAAAGACGAACTCACTGAGTCCCAGTCACTTCAGGAAGAAGCGAACAGGATAGTAAAGGAGTGCAGCAATATCAAGAATACCTATATCACCCAGCTGATGCTTGAGTGCATTTCCAGAACCGAGCGGCTGGACAAGTACAGGAAGAATCTGAACAAGAAGGCCATCGCAGGAGATATCCAGACACTTAAGCGTGACCTTAAGTCGAATGCCGTGGTGGAGGAGGAATGGGCGTCGTTCTACAGTGTTTTTGACAAGACTTTCTTGTCATTGTTCCCTACTTTCATCGCGGATTTCAATAATTTCCTTCAGCCGGAGTACAGAATTTCGATCAAGGACCCGTATGTCCTGACTCCGGAACTGAGGATTTATGCTCTGATCCGTCTGGGAATCGACAGCACGGACCGGATTTCCATACTTCTTAGATACTCCCGTTCCACCATATATGCATACCGTTCAAGGACTCGCCTGAAGGCTCTTTCCCCTCAGGAATTCGAGGAGCAGATTAAGGGAATTTCATCCATTTAGGCACAAAAAAGTTTTATTTTCCATTTATATTTTTTAGTAGTATATTTTAGATTAAATCGTTGGTAATCAAGTATTAAGGTTTTAAATTCGTTTATATTTTCATTATTACATATTGCTATTGATTTTCAAGTTGCATATCTTTCGTAAAATAATAGCACTAATGTTAATGAAACGACTACTGGCCTTCTTTGCAATTGCAACATTCGGCATCACAACCCTTTCTGCTGAAAATGTGGAAACTGTTTATTCTCCCGACGGAAAAGTGAAACTTTCTTTCTCATTGTCAGAAGAAGGTCGTCCCCAGTATTCGGTGGATTGCGGCGGATTGTCTGCCGTGCTGACAAGCGGTATGGGATTCGAACTGGTGGGCAAGTCAGATGACCTGAAGTCTCATCTGGATAGGGACTTTGAAATCACCGGTACATCTCGTGGCGATTGTGATGAGACATGGAGCCCTGTATGGGGTGAGGAGACTTCCATCAGAAATCATTATAACGAATTTGTAGTCAACTTGATGCAGCGTCAGACCGGAAGAAGGATGGATATCAGGTTCAGGGTATATGACGACGGTGTGGGATTCCGCTATGAATTCCCTCAGCAGCAGTCACTTGTCTATTTTGTGCTCAAGGAAGAGCGCACGCAGTTCGCCATGCCTGGAGATATCACCGCGTGGTGGATTCCGGGCGACTATTATACTCAGGAATATGACTATACGTGCTGCCGCCTCTCCCAGATCAGGGAAGTGAACAGCAGGCGCATGAACAAGAACATGTTCTCTCCGACCGGAGTTCAGACATCGCTTCAGCTCAAGACAGACCAGGGCCTCTACGTGAATATCCACGAGGCTGCTCTTGTGGACTATGCCTGCATGCATCTGAATCTCGATGACAAGAATTTCGTCTTCGAATCATTCCTCAATCCTGATGCGACTGGTGCAAAGGGCTATCTTCAGGCGCCTCTGAACACTCCTTGGCGCACAATCATTGTCAGTGACGACGCACGCGACATTCTCGCTTCCCGTATGACGCTGAATCTCAATGAACCTTGCAAGATCGAGGACACTTCCTGGATCAGACCTATAAAATATGTTGGTGTGTGGTGGGAGATGATTACCGGAAAGTCACAGTGGTCCTATACCTGGGATCTGCCTTCCGTTCAGCTCGGCGTGACCGATTATACGAAAGTCAAGCCTCACGGTCATCACGGAGCCACCACCGAGAACGTGAAGAAATACATTGACTTCGCTTCTGAAAACGGCTTCGACGCTGTGCTTGTCGAGGGCTGGAACGTGGGCTGGGAAGACTGGTTCGGCCACCTTAAGGACTATGTCTTCGATTTCGTGACCCCTTATCCTGATTTCAATCTTGAGGAAATCCGTGACTATGCCAAGTCCAAAGGTGTGGAAATGATCATGCATCACGAGACTTCCGCTTCCGTAAGAAACTACGAAAGGCATCTCGACACAGCATATACATTTATGAAAAACAACGGCTACCATGCCGTCAAATCCGGTTATGTCGGAAATATGCTTCCTCGCGGGGAACAGCATTACAGCCAGTGGATGGTAAACCATTATCTGTATGCCGTCACCCAGGCCGCCAAATATAAGATAATGGTCAATGCCCATGAGGCGGTACGTCCTACGGGATTGTGCCGGACCTGGCCTAACCTTATCGGAAACGAGTCTGCCAGAGGAACCGAGTATCAGGCATTCGGCGGTTCCAAGCCGGGACATGTCTGCATATTGCCGTTTACCAGGCTGTTGGGCGGTCCGATGGACTACACTCCAGGCATCTTCGAGATGAATATCAGCAAGTTCAGTCCGGGCAACAAGTCCCACGTCAATGCCACTATTGCAAATCAGCTGGCCCTCTACGTGACGATGTATTCCCCGTTGCAGATGGCTGCCGACCTTCCGGAAAACTACGAGAGATTCCCGGATGCGTTCCAGTTCATAAAGAATGTGGCGATGGAATGGAGTGAGGCCAGATATCTGGAGGCCGAGCCGTTCGAATATGTCACCACGGCACGCAGGGTGAAGGATTCAGGAGACTGGTTTGTCGGCTCCACAGCAGGTGCTGAAGGCCACGTTTCCAAGATATCGTTCGACTTCCTGGAGCCGGGCAAGAAATATGAGGCCACGCTCTATGCAGATGCACCGGATGCGGACTACAAGACAAACCCACAGGCTTACACTATCCGCAAGATGAAGATTGACCACAAGTCGAAGCTCGTCCAGAAGTGTGCTGCAGGCGGCGGATATGCGATGGAAATAAGAGAAATCAAGAAATAAAACTATAAGTGTATGATAATCAATAAATTGAAATTTATGAGCGTAATCGGAGCGGTATTTTTATGCCTCTCCGCTTCAGCGTCTCAGAAAGAAGGCTTCAAAGCAGCTGAGAAAGCGGCCTCTGGAGTTATCACGAGAACTCTCGGAAGAAAACCTTCCAATGTGAAACTCGTAGTTACCGGCCCTATGGAGGGAAGCGAATATTTCTCTACAGAGGTGAAGAAAGGCAAACTTACCGTAAAGGGAAGCTCTGCTGTGGCAGTCTGCCGTGGTTTCTATGATTATGTGACATCCAACCATTACGGTCTGTCCACTTGGACTGTCAATAACATTGACCTTCCTGAAAGACTTGCAGACCAGCCTCTTAAACTCGTCACTACTCCTTTCGTGCTGAGACAGTATATGAATGTCTGCACCCTCGGCTACACCATGCCTTACTGGAAATGGGAAGACTGGGAGAAGGAGCTCGACAGGATGGCTCTCCACGGCGTGAACATGCCGCTTTCGCCCATCGGTAGCGAAGCGATTTTCGCCCGAGTATGGAAGAAGCTCGGTCTGACTGATGAGGAAATCGGCAAGTTCGTGACAGGCCCGGCTTATCTGCCGTGGTTCAGAATGGGCAATATGTCAGAACTCGACGGACATCTCTCACAGAGCTGGTATGACAAGACCATCGCTCTGGAACACAAGATGATAGACAGGATGAGTGAACTCGGTATGACACCGATTTACAATGCTTTCGCAGGCTTTGTGCCTGAAGCGATCAAGCGCGTGTATCCTGACGCGAACCTCATCCACACCGGTTGGGATGACGGCCCGTACTATGTGTCCAATTTCATTTCTCCTGAAACGGAGCTGTTCCAGCTGATCGCGAAGACATATATTCAGGAATGGGAAAAGGAATTCGGAAAAGGCAAATACTACCTCGCCGACAGTTTCAATGAAATGAAGGTCCCGTTCGCCGAGCGTTGCACCAAGGAACGCTATACTCAGATATCCAACTACGGAAAGTCTCTGTATCAGTCCATTGCCGCTGCAAATCCGGATGCAATCTGGGTGCTCCAGGGCTGGATGTTCGGCTACCAGAGACATATCTGGGACCCGGAGAGCATCGAGGCATTGTTCTCCAAGGTGCCTGATGACAAGATGCTTCTTCTGGACCTTAGCGTGGACTTCAACTACGGAATCTGGGAGAATGAATATACATGGAACTATGCGAAAGGCATTTATGGAAAGCCGTGGATCTACAGTACCGTGCCTAACTTCGGCGGACGTACTGCCCCTGCAGGCGCATTGGACTTCTACCTTAATGGCCATCTGAATGCCCTCAGCTCCGCAAATATGGGCAATCTTGTCGGCGCAGGCACTGCTCCTGAAGGCGTGGAAAGCAATGAAGTGATCTACGAAATCCTTTCAGATGCGTGGTGGAGCACTTCCCACAAGGATATCCACGAATGGCTGAGGAATTATACCGTCAACAGATACGGAAAATGTCCTGAGACGATGATGACATTCTGGAACAAGATGCTCGAAAGCTCTTACGGAATGTGCTCAAGCCGTGCACAGTACGTAGTTCAGAGACAGCCGTTCTACGGTCTCGGAGGCCGTTACGTGGTTTCCAAGGCGCACTTCGAGGCACTTGAGGCCTATATCGCGGCTGCTTCGGAACTCGGTGACAATGAAGCATATCTCACCGACCTCGCCTTGTGGGCCGGCTTCTATGCGTTCGGCAAGGCAGACCTGCTCGTAAATCAGATCAATGAAGCTTATCTTGCCGGAGACAATGACAAGGCTGCCGCTATGGAGGTCCGTTTCAAGGACCTGATGCTTCGCGCGGACAGACTTCTGGACAAGAACCCTGTAACCCGTATGCAGAGATGGATCGACTTTGCCCGCGGATGGGGTGACAGTCAGCAGGAGAGCGACAAATATGAAAAGGACTGCCGCAGAATCGTGACTACTTGGGGTGTCAGTTATCCTGACGCCGGCCTCAATGACTATGCATGCAAGATCTGGTCAGGCCTTATCCGCGACTACTATATCCCGAGATGGCAGCATTTCTTCGATGCCAAGAAAGAAGGCAAACCATTTGATTTCGCCGCTTGGGAGGGCAATTTCACTGAGGAGAAGAAACTCTCCGATTTCGTTCCGGTAAAGGACCTCGTGAAGGAATCACAGGAACTTGTCAATGTTGCGAAAGACATTGAACCTCTTGAAGGCCAGGGACTTTCCGGATGGACATCATTTGAGATGAGAGACAGCAGCACATTGATCATCCGCATGATGGAGCCTGAGGATTACATTCCGGTCAAGGCCCTGAGATTCAGATGGAAGAGAGGTGAGGACAATGTCACCCTCAAACGTGTGCAGGTCAATGCTGCCGGCTGGGTGCGTTCCGTCAAGAAGGACATCAATGTCGAAATCGGCAAGGACAATCCGGTAGTGGAGATCCCATTGGAATACAAACGCGACAGGACCTATCAGTTCATCTATGTCCATATCGAATTGGCAGGAACAAAACTGAACGGGGACTCACAGGTCGCAATCGAATATGTAAAATAATTATTCAATATGATGAGAAAAATTATATCAGTCATCGCTCTGGCGGCCGCGCTTTTCTGCGGTCTGTCATGCAGCAAAGACAATTCAGTCCCAGAGATTGAATTGAAGAGTGTTTCCGCTACGTCGTTCGACGCTGCCGGAGGATTCGGAACTGCTGTAGTTGAAGCAGGCGGCCTCGAACTGACGGCCGAGTCTTCAGCACCTGAGTGGCTTCGCGTAAGCGTTGCCGGTTCTTCTGTTCTGTTCAATGTATTCTCATATACTGGTGATACAGAGCGCACTGCGGATGTTACCATCAATGCTGAAGGCAGCAATTCCGTCAGCTTTTCAGTGAAACAGTCTCCGTTCAAGGGAATCATCATAAGTGAATCAATCCTGGAGTTCTCTGATTCCGACCAGAAATTGCAGACACTTGTAAAGTGCACATCTGATTTCAGCGTGGAAATCCCTGAGAATCCGGATGGCGTCTTCTCATTCGAGAAATCCGCAAGCGGTGTGACATTCATCGTAAGCAAGGCTCAGAGCCGCAGAGCGTTCTCCGGCAGAGCAGTCATCACCCCTGCGGACAACAGCATTGAACCTGTTTATGTAACATTGACACTCCCTAAAAAACCGGACTGGTATTATCTCTTGGGCACTTGGAAAGTGGCAAAGAACGCCGATGAGTGCGGAGACAAGAGCGATTTCGTGTTCGCGACAGAAAAGATGTACGAGTCATTCTCGGTTACGGTTCAGAAAGGCGAGCTCGTGAATTATCCTTTCTCAGCCCAGCTGGTGGACGGTAAAGTAAGAATCGGCATCCAGGGCTTCGGTAAAGATGAGGCTGCAAACAAGTACTACTCAGTGCATTTCAACGGGCCGACTTCGTCCAATCCGTCAGGATTCTACATCTTCTCTACAGAGGGTCGTGCCGCTTGGGATGCCGAACCTGTATTCGATGATGTGAACCACACAGTCACTCTTTCATTCGAGAATGCCAAACTGAACAGCAACGATATCCCTCAGCAGTTGAATATCTGGTGGAGTCGTGACAGATTCTTTGCATTCACCACACGTATTGTAGCATATCAGCAACTTGTGCTTACCAAGGAATATACAGAATAGTAGCTGCTTATGAAAAGATTGATTATAGCATTGCTGCTGTCGTTTGCCTGCGCGCTCTCAGTTTTTGCGCAGCAGACATTGACAGTCAGCGGTACAGTCAAGGACGATGCCGGCGAGCCTCTCATAGGTGTCGTGGTGGCAGTGGCGGGCACGGGCAATGCCGCCGTCACGGACCTTGACGGTAATTATACATTGACAAAAGTCCCTGCAGGAGCCAAGCTCGAGGCTTCCTGCCTGGGTTATACCAATGTCACCAAACCTGCTGCAGAAAAAGTGGACTTCGTGCTCTCCACAAGTACGGAAATGCTTTCTGAGGCAGTGGTTACCGGTATGACCACCACTGACAAACGTCTCTTCACAGGAGCGACCGACCAGCTTTCTGCCGTGGACGTAAATATCAGCGGTGTGGGTGAAATCAGCCGTTCACTCGAAGGAAAATCAGCCGGCGTCTCAGTCCAGAACGTGTCCGGAACATTCGGTACCGCACCTAAGATCAGAGTCAGGGGTGCCACCTCCATTTTCGGAGATTCCAAGCCTCTGTGGGTGGTCGATGGCGTCATAATGGAGGATGTGGTCAATGTGGATGCCAATTCCCTGTCATCCGGAGATGCCACGACATTGATCAGTTCCGCGATAGCAGGCTTGAACTCTGACGATATCGAGTCGTTCCAGATCCTCAAGGACGGTTCCGCGACTTCCATCTACGGAGCGAGGGCAATGGCGGGTGTCATTGTCGTGACCACCAAGAAAGGAACTCCTGGCGTGACCCGCGTGAACTACAACGGTGAATATACCATGCGTCTTGTCCCTTCATATTCCGAGTTCAACATCATGAACTCACAGGAGCAGATGTCGGTCTATGAGGAAATGTACCAGAAGGGATGGCTCAACTTCACCAGCAGCGTATATAATTCGCAGGGCGGTGTTTACAGCAAGATGTCCCAGTTGATGAACACATACGATTCCACGACCGGAAAATATCTGGTTGAAAATACTGAAGCAGGAAGAAAGGCATATCTCCGCAAGGCCGAGATGCGCAACACCGACTGGTTCAGCGAACTTTTCCGTCCGACGGTGCAGCACAGCCACTCTGTCAGCATCACTTCCGGTTCTGAGAAAGGCAGTTACTATGCGTCTCTGGGCGCGCTGGTCGATCCGGGCTGGTCTATCCAGAGCAAGGTGAACAGATATACCGCGCTTTTCAACACTTCCCAGAAGATATTCAAGGATTACATCACCCTGAACATCATCGGAAACGCCTCATACAGACAGCAGAGGGCGCCTGGTTCGCTGTCGTCTTCCACAAACCTCGTTGAGGGCTCGGTGAAGCGTGACTTCGACATCAACCCGTATTCTTACGCCCTCCGTACTTCGAGGACACTGGATCCGGACGAGTTCTACACCAGGAATTATGCTCCGTTCAATATCAAGCACGAGCTGGAGAACAACTACATTGACCTGTCTGTGCTCGACACGAAGTTTCAGGCGGAGATCAAGGCGAAGCCGATAAAAGGTCTCGAACTGTCCGCCCTCGGTTCAGTAAGATATCAGCTGTCAATGACTGAGCACAATATCAGGGACAATTCCAACCAGGCTGAGGCTTACCGTTCTGCTGCCACCAAGATCATCATGAACGCGAACCCTTACCTGTACAAGGACCCGGACAATCCGACAGGGGACAAGTACACGGTCCTGCCTCAGGGAGGTATCCTGAAAAAGAATGACTACTCAGCGCTCAGCGTGGATTTCAGAGCGTCAGGAACATACAATACCGCCATTGCCGACAAGCATATCATCAATGCTTTCGCTGCGGTGGAAGTCAACTCACTGGACAGGCACGCAAGCTCTTTCGACGGATGGGGACTTCAGTATGAGGCCGGTGAGACTCCGTTCTACATCCTGGACCTGTTCAAGAAACAGCTTGAGCAGAATTCATATTACTACAGTCTGAACAATACGCACGAGCGCAATGTCGCTTTTGCTGCTACTGCTTCATACTCATACAATTACAGATACACCATCAACGGAACATTCCGTTACGAGGGCTCCAACAGACTCGGAAGGGCAAGAAGCGCCCGCTGGCTGCCTACATGGAACGTTGCCGGCAAATGGTCTGCGGATCAGGAAGAGTGGTTCGACGCGCTGAAACCGGCATTGTCCAGCATGAACTTCCGTGTATCATATTCATTGACAGCGGACAGGGGCCCGGCGTGGGTGAACAACTCCACTGCATTGTTCTATCCGAGCACTCCGTGGCGTCCTGCCACCAATATCAAGGAGCCGTCGCTCTACCAGTCATCCATCGAGAACTCCGAACTCACATACGAGAAGAAGCATGAGTTCAATGTGGGAGCTGACCTCGGTTTTATTGACGACCGCATCCTCCTGTCATTCGACACTTATAAGAGAAACAACTTCGACCTTATCGGAAGTGTGGTCACTCAGGGACTTGGCGGCGTGTCCAACAAATACGGAAACGTGGCTTCCATGAAGTCTTCCGGAGTGGAGCTTTCGCTTACCACCAAGAATATCGTCAAGAAGGATTTCTCCTGGACTACTAACTTCATATTCTCGCACATGAAGAACACCGTGACCAAGCTCAAGACTTACCAGACAATGATCAGTTATCTGACAGGTTCGGGCTATTCTATGGAAGGAATGCCTCGCGGCGCCGTGTTCTCACTGCGTTTCATGGGGCTTGACGAGATGGGTATCCCGACTTTCTTGAACAAGGACGGGGAAATCACTTCCACGAACATCCAGTTCCAGGAAATGAACAATTTCAGCAACCTCAAGTATGAGGGGCCGATTGACCCGACCATTACCGGAAGTTTCGGCAACATGTTCAAGTTCAAGGGCTTCACGATGAATGTCTTCATGACTTACTCCTTCGGAAATGTGGTAAGGTTGGACCCTATCTTCTCCAACAGCTATTCGGACCTTACCGCCATGCCGAGAGAGTTCATGGACAGATACATCAACCCGGGTGACGAGAACATTACCAATGTGCCTGTAATCGCAAGCAAGCGTCAGAACAACAGCATCAGCAATCTCAGCATTGCCTACAATGCCTACAACTACTCTGACCAGCGTATTGCCAAGGGCGATTTCATCAGGCTCAAGGAGGTTTCATTGGGTTATGAACTTCCTAAGACTGCAGTTGAAAAGCTCAGACTGAAGAGCCTTTCATTCAAGATACAGGGAACCAATCTCTGTCTTCTGTATGCCGACAAGAGGCTGGAAGGACAGGACCCTGAGTTCCTCAATGCCGGCGGTGTTGCAGTTCCGATGCCGAAGCAGTTCACATTGACCTGCAAGATAGGATTTTAAATCAATGCGGATATGAAGAAATTTATAACATATTCATTGGCAGTTCTTTCTCTGATCGGGGGATTGACCTCCTGCGACAAGTTTCTGGACAAGCTTCCGGACAACAGAACTGAACTGAATTCGACTGAAAAGATACAGAAACTGCTTGTTTCCGCTTATGCTTCAAGAACTTACGTGAGATTCTTCGAGTATGCGTCGGACAACTGCGAACTCTATAGCGAAGGAAACAAGAATACGTCCAGACTCATTGAACAGAATTATAACTGGGAGCCGATAGAGGAAGCGGACAACGAGAGCAACGTGAACACCTGGCAGGCATATTACAATATGATTGCCACCGCGAATGCCGCTCTTCAGGCTATTGCCGATCAGGGTACTCCTGAGGAGATGCTCCCTTATAAGGGTGAGGCACTTCTCTGCCGCGCTTACGCTCACCTCTGTCTGACAATGATCTACTGTCTCCCTTATCATCCTCAGTATGCGTCTCAGTATCTGGGAGTTACCTATATGGACAAGCCGGAGACCACATTGAATCCGAAATACAACCGTGGTACTCTTGCCCATGACTACGAGATGATCCAGAAGGATATCGAGGAAGGACTTCCTCTTCTGAATGACGAGGCTTGGTCAGTTCCGAAATATCATTTCAACAAGAAGGCAGGCTATGCGCTTGCGACCAGGTTCTACGTCTATAGCAACCAGTGGGAGAAGGCAGTTGAGGCTGCAAATGTGGTGCTCGGCACTAACCCTTCCGAAATGCTCCGTGACTGGGCTGCGACCAGCAAGATGGCCTGGGCTTATGATACCAGAGCATTGAACTATATCAATCCTACGAACAAGGTGAACCTGCTGATCATTCCGCTCTATTCTGCAAACGGCGGTCTGTTCAATGCATGGTCCGCTACCGGCGGAAGATATGCGCACACCAACAGGATTGCCAAGATGGAGACTGTACGTGCGAAGCGTCCTATGGGCGGTGCCTATGATACCGGCAAGCAGGACAATACCCAGTATATCTACCAGATGGTTCCGTTCTACTGGGCTGACCTCATAACCAACAAGGTGTACTGGCCGAAATGGCCTTCCCAGTGGGAGGTCGTGGATCCGGTGGCAGGTACCGGTTATGTCCGCAGCACAATGGTGGCCCTCGATGCCAATGAAGTGCTTCTGAACAGGGCTGAGGCCTATATCCAGCTCAAGGAATATGACAAGGCTGCTGCAGATATGGATACCTGGAGCTGTTCAATGTACAAGGTCGGAACCAACGGAATCCGTCATCTGACACGCGAGCTGATCGATGAGGTTTACGGCGACCCTTCTTCATCATTGTACATCAAGGAATATACAAGGGAGGAGCCTACTTCCAGGAAGCCGATTCATCCGCATGGATTCACTGTAGAGTCTGGTACTCAGGAAAATATGACCCAGTGCCTGCTGTTCTGCAAGAGGATCGATTCTCTGGAGGAGGGACTCCGCTGGATGGACCTCAAGAGATACGGAATCACCATCGACAGGTTCGACGACACCGAATACGACGACGCTACGACCTCAGGATTCGAGGCTACTGTCACATTGCCTTACAATGACTTGCGCCGCGCATTCCAGATTCCTTCCGAGTCCATCAAAACCGGTCTGGAGCCTAACCCGCGCAACAATGCGGAGACCCCTGACCATCCTTTCGTCAAATATCTTTAAGGAGGAATGAAGATGAAAAAGTATATATCAATGATATTGGCAGCCTGCTCTGTGCTGGTGATGTCATCCTGTACCAAGGATGAAGTCAGCTCCGAGAGCATTTTCAAGGAAGAGGACCACAGATATACCGAGTTCGATTCATGGCTGCAGAGAAATTATGTGGAGCCTTACAATGTCCGTTTTGAATACCGTATGCCGGACAGGGAGACCAGCTTCAACTACTGGGTATCACCTCCTAACATCAAGGAGTCGATAATGATTGCCAAGCTTATCAAGTTCACGACTCTTGAGGCCATGGTGGAGATGATGTCTTCCGGAGACGAGACCGAGGATCCTGCATTGTTCGTGAAATCCTATTTCCCGAAAGTGCTCTTCCTCGTAGGCAGTTTCGAGATAAGCAGCAGCGGTTCCACAGCTCTTGCATCTGCGGAAAACGGCCTTCAGATCAATATCCTCGGCGTGAACTTCTTCGAATACCATAAGGATGCGGAAAGAATCGCGGGCACTATGCTCCACGAGTTTACCCATATCCTCGATGGTATCCACGGCTCTCCAGCAGAGTTCAAGGACATCACCCTAAGCGACTATGTGGGCGACCGCTACACTTCCCTTACCGATGACCCTTATCAGAAAGGATTTGTCAGCAACTATGCGCGCTCCCACTACAGCGAGGATGTGGCAGAGACCGGCGGACGTCTGATTTCCCTTACGGAGGCGGAAAGAGAGGCAATGATCGCCAAGGCAGGTCCTGTGGGCGGCCCTCTAATGAGGAAGAAATATGACATGCTTAAGAAATGGCTCAAGGATTCCTACGGAGTGGATTCCGAAAGATGGTGTGAAATCTATCATCGCCGTATCGCTCAGCTGGACAGCCTGGATTGGGAATCACTTGACGAATAAACCCGAATCGATATGAAAAGAATTATAACATATATTCTGTCAGCGATGATGCTGCTCTCTTTGGCTTCCTGCTACAAGAGTTCCAGAATCTTCGACGAGACGGCCGCACAACGTACAGAAGACCGCATCGAGCTCTGTCGCAGTGCGCTGGTAGCCCGCGAAACATGGGTTATGGAGTATTTCCCGGATGAGGACCTCCGTTACGGCGGATGGATCTACGTGCTGCAGTTCTCACCGGACTATACAGTGAAAGTCTGGTTCGAGGGAGCAGGCTTCATACCTCAGGCTGACCCTGTTACGGAGTCAGAATACAAGGTGGAATTGGGTACCGGTCCGATGCTGAAATTCTGCACCAACAATGACTACATACATTTCTTCTCCTTCCCTGGAGGCCCGAACGGTGGCGGATATCGCGGCTGGGGCGGTGATTTCGAGTTCACCGTCATGTCGATTTCCGACAACTATGACGAGATCATCCTGAAAGGCCTGAAGTCATTCAACAGAATACGTCTCACTCCGCTTTCCGGCGATGAAACACCTGAAAGCTATATCGCCAAGGTGCATGACAGCGAAAAGGCCGTGACCAAAAAGTCATTCGACCTCTGTGTGAACGGCAAGGTGATCGGAACTGCTACTAGGGAATCTCTTCCTGATTTCAACAATTACGAGAGATACTACAAGAGCAAGATCTGGACATTGTCCTACGAGATGCCTGTACAGGCCACTGACGAGAACGGCAACCCGATGACAGACGAAAGCGGCGCTCCGGTTTACAAATCCGAAAAGGTCGTGGAGAATGTCTGTGCCATAAATCTTCCTGACGGAGTGATGAAGCTTTACAAGCCATATTCGTTCAAGGGCAACTGCATCGACGGATTGGAAGGCCAGACTGTCAGCGAATTCAAGTGGACGCATGGCGTGTTCTCATCCAAGGACTACTATTCTGGAACAGATTCGTTCTATCAGATAACTCTTCAATAATATAGTAGATGAAAAACAGAATAATAATATATATGACGCTTCTTTCCGCATTGGCCCTGACCGCCTGCGGAAAAGAAGAAGCGAATGAGCCGGAGAAAGATGCGCCGATGACTTCTTCGGAGTACATTTCATTCAAGGTGTCGGCCTCCTCGCCTTCTGAGTCGGCTGTCATCACCTGGGAAGCGGTTTCCGACCGTATCGGGGTGTTCGTTTCCGAAGCCGGTACCGGTTCGGCGTTGAATGACAATGCCTATTATGACGCATATACATCCACTGCATCATCCAGATTCTTCCCTCTCAAGGACGCTGACAAGCTCAAGTGGGAAGACGGAAAGAAATATGACGTGGCCCTGTATTATCCGTTCACCACCAAGATGACGGATGCGGCCTCCATCCCGGTTTCAGTATCCGAGAATCAGGTGGTATCGATTCCTCTGACCACGACGCAGCTGAAGAGAAGCCAGATCTTCGTATCTTCAGTCAAATCAGTTGAGCGCCCGGAAAACGGCATCCTCGAAATGTCTCTTTCACCTGTGGTCTCTTTCGTGAAGATCAATGTCTCTTCCAATCTGCCTGTAGCCTGCAATTCCATCAAGCTCACAGGCGAAGACGGAACGGCACTTGCCTTCAAACATGCCAAATATGACCTGTTCACTTCCAGCCTCTCTGAAATAGACTCGGTAAGTTCTGTGATCAATGTCAAGCCAGCCTCACCTGTATATCTCAGGCGCAAGGCTACAGAGTTCATTGTCAATGTGAATCCGCAGTATGCCGGCAAGACATTGACCATAGACTGCGACCTCGAAGGTGCTGACTTTGAGAAAGTTGTCGTGGATGTTCCGGAAGGCGGATTCAAGCCGGGAACCTGTGTTTCCTACAATGTAGGAATGACCGCAGACCCTGTGCTCCTGAGCGCTGACGGTACTGCCAACACCTATATCGTGAACAAGGCTGACTGCCTCTATGCTTTCAATGCGAAGGTAAAGGGCAACGGCAGTACGAAGAGCATCAGCTGGAGCTACGACGGGGAACCGCACAGCACCGCATTCGATGCCGCTTTGGCCCCTTCTTCAGCAGAACTTCTGTGGTACAGCATCCCTGAAGGCGAGGGCGGATTTGTCAATGCAAGTCCTGTCTCTGTCGGAAGCGTGATGTATGACGAAGTTGACGGCCTCGTCTATTTCAAGACATCGAAGACTTTTGTGAACGGCAATGCCGTGATCGCTGCGCTGAATGAGTCCGGCGAAATCGTCTGGAGCTGGAACATCTGGGCCGTGGAAGGCTGGGATGCCGATGCGACTTCCAGGAAGGCCGGCCGTTATACGGTCATGGACCGCAACCTCGGAGCCGTGCTCGGACTTTCCGCAAAGGATATCTCTGACAATGTGAAGGCAGCCGGAGCCATCGGCAACTACTATCAGTGGGGCCGTAAGGATCCGTTCCCTGCAGCATCTGAATATAAATCGGCTACGAACGTACAGGAAGGCTGGGGCAACCCTGCTTACACCACCCTGGATGAATATCAAGTCGATGGGGACAAGATCTTCTCTTCCGACAGGGCCAAGAACGCCAGGATGCTCCATGCGGAACTCGGTTCGGGCTATTCGCTCCAGCAGGCAGTGGACGAGTCCGTAAAATATCCTCACAAATGGATGTTCGGCGGCAACAACGATGCTGTCTATCCTCAATACAGTTGGTTCTCAGGAGAAGGCGACTTCCAGGCAAAATCCATTCTGGACAATGAGCAGTGGCGCTATCTCTGGGGCAGCACTGACAACATCAGCAATGATAAGACCATCTATGACCCGTGTCCGGCAGGTTGGAAAGTGCCGACAGCAGATGCCTATGCGACATTCTTCGCTTCTTCCGGTTCCGCTGCTGGCGGTCATGGAGTCTATGTCTCCGAATATGACCTCTATTTCCCATTTGCGGGACAGAGAAAGGCCGGTTTCGGTGGCTCAGTCATTTCGGCTTCAGGTGAAGTTATGATGGCTTCTGCAAGTGTCGCCAACTCTCTTTATCCGATCCGCTCATCTGTCGGCTCGAACGGCGCAGGCGCCAAGATCACTCAGAGCAACAGCTACTCCGGTGCCGGACTGCAACTTCGCTGCGTGAAGGAAAATGTGGACGGAAAAGCTCCGGGATACGGCAAACAGACCGGTCACAGGGCAGCACTTATGGGCGACTCCATTACAAGGACCTGGAGAGACCGCGGCCGTCTGGCCTTTTTCACCGAGAACAGCTACCTTAACTGTGGAATCGATGGACAGACCTCAAGCAATATGATTGACCGTTTCGGTCCGAACATCGTAGATGACAATCCTCAATGTGTGGTGATTACCTGCGGTACGAATGACCTTGCTGAAAATATGTCCGGTGATGGCTACAGGGTTCACGTAAGCAAGGAGAATCTTCTTGCCAACATCGCCCTTATGTCCAGGATTGCCGAAGATATGGGAGTTCCTGTCATACTCGGTTCGATTTGTCCGACAAGGAGCATGTGGTGGAAACCGGATGCTTGGAAAGCGGAGTTTGACGGAGACTACATCGCATCTAAGGTTATCGAGGCCAACAAACTCATCAAGGCTTATGCTGCCGAGAGAGGCTATCGTTATGCAGATTACCACAGCGCTCTGAAAAATGATCAGAACGGTCTGGCTGACGAGTACTGCTGGGTATTCGGCACGAATGCTGATGGAACATTGAACCTTGATTCCGTTCATCCGAATGCGAAGGCATTCCTTGTTATGGAAGGGATTCTGAAACCTCTCATTGACGCCGCACTTTACGACCCGTCAGAGGCTAACCCTGGAGGCGGAAAGATAGACGATATGGATAAATGGAAATGGTAAACTGTTAATGCGTAAAATTATGAATATCAAATACATATCAATGATTGCCCTGGCATCTGCCCTGATCGGCTGTTCCAAGAACGGACAGATGGATGAGGACATCCTGTCTGACGGACCTGCCTTTTCTGCAGATTTTCTGCAGCAGGAAGTGCAGAGCAAGGTGACTCATACCGATGACGGCAATGCATTGAAACTCGCTTGGGTGAAATCCGACAAAATCGGAATCTGGACAGAGGCTGAAGGTAAGTCCCTCCAGTCCAACAGCGCATATCTCGCTGACCAGGAAGGTACCGGAACGACGTTTTCATATCAGTCCCGTGCTCAGAGAATCCGCTGGGCAGGTGACAATACCCCGCAGTCGTTCTATGCCTGCTATCCTTACAATGCCGACAGAGGTACGGATCCGCATAAGGCAAAGGTGGGGATTTCGGCTTTACAGTCCCAGTACTCAAGCGGCTCTACAGCGCATCTTGCTGAAAATGACTTCATCTGGGCTGCCGTGGAGAATGTCACCAAATCCGATGATGCGGTGAACCTTACTTTCCATCATGCTTTCTCCGTACTGGATCTGGAACTGACCACTGATACCAGGATGAAACTGGATGCATTGATTTTCCGCTGCACATCCAACAAGGATGCCGCCGTGGCATTTGAGAACGCCAGCATTGACCTGAGTACCGGCAAACTGGATCTTACAGGGGCGACTACCTCGCCTGAAGTGCGTCTGGACTGCGATTTTGCGACTTCATGGCCGGCAGCATCGCATGTTTACCTGGTCTTCAACCCGGAGCTGGCAGGGGAGACCATGCAGCTGGTTGCGGTCATCGGAGGCAAGGAGAAGCTGATCATGGAGAAGCAGGTTCCGGAAGGAGGCTTCCCGGCAGGCAAGGTGATCAATGTGGTGGCTGATTATGAGGTGCCGGGTGATGTGGCCATCAAGATCAAGGATCTGGGTGAACTTTCCACATCCAACTGCTATCTCGTTTCCGCGGCCAACCAGTTCTACAAGTTCAAGGCTACTGTGAAGGGCAACGGCTATGTCCCTGCAGCGCTTTCAGCAGTGACTGGCTCTGCGGACATTGCTCCCAAGTCAGTCCTCGTCCTCTGGTACAACACCGTCCAGAAGGACAACAAGTGGGTGGACGCCTGCCCGATTCTGCTTTCTTCGCTGGTGTTTTTCAGGGACTATGTCTATTTCGACACGCCTAAGGAATTTGTCCCGGGCAATGTCGTGATTGCGGCATTTGCCGAGGAGGGCGTTACCTACGACAATATAGAGGTGGATGAGAATAAGAATATCACCAATGCGACGCTTCTCTGGAGCTGGAACATCTGGGCCGCAGATGGTTATGACCCGGATGCGACGGCTGTCATCTCCGGAGGTAAAACCTTCATGGACAGGAATATCGGAGCAGCGATTTCCGGTGTCGGCTCAAAAGGTGAATATGAGCCTGCCTATGCAGTGGGCAACTATTATCAATGGGGCAGAAAGGATCCGTTCCCGTCCATTGCGGACTATTGCAACTATTGGCCTTGCCAATACGCCAACACTCTCATCGGAACTCCTACATACACTCCGATCGTAGCTTTGAGGGTCAATGGCCAGAGTGCTGCGAAGAATGTGGACAACCAGGTCTGGGGTTACCGGACAAAAGACGACGGCTCGTTCAACATTGATTCGTCTTGGCATACTATAGAGAGGAACAGCATCGCGGCTCCGTCTTCGTCCAACAGCGTCTTTGCAGGTTATGCCGTGGAACATCCTTACGTCTATATTCTGAATTCCAAATATCCAGACGGTGGCTATTATCCGTGGGTAACGACCAATGACCAGAGTTACAGGGCGTTCTGGGGTGGTTCTGAAACGAAGAAAACTCTCTTCGACCCATGTCCTGCCGGTTGGCGTGTCTGCAACAAGGCTGAGGCTCAGTCGTTTATGCAGACTGTTTTCAGCAGCGCCACACTGGCTGCCAATCTTGTCGGATATGATTTCGACGGACATTATCTGCCGATGACCAGTTCGCGAAGCAATACGCATTTCAGGACTGAAACCGTGAAGTCTTGCGGATACGAGACCATATCCTACATGTGGACATCGGAATCGGTTACTACCCACAATTACGGATATGCCTATGCTGCTGCGATGGTCGCTCCGCCAAATTATGCGGACAAGAACCAGCCGAAGACTCTCAAGGAAGTGAGAGTTGAAGACAACAAGTACTTGGCGTCAAGTTGCCCAGTCCGCTGCGTGAAAGAATAAAAAGTTTAACTAATTAATAACATTAATCATGAACAAAAAACAGAACGGAGCAGCTGCTCCAAAGCGTTATGAATCGCCGGCTCTGGCGATTCTCGATGTGAACCTCGAAAACGGTTATGCCAGCGGTGCGGATAAGAACGCTGTGAATGACATGCCTTACTGGGATGAATGGGAAGAAGTTAAAACTCGCTAATAACTTATGAACATGAAAAAGTCATTGATATATATTCTGGCGCTTTCGGCTATAGTCGGCTGCCAGAAATCTGAAGTGTCAGAACAGATTCCTGCTGAAGGGGAGTCTTCTGCTGTTATCGTAGGCTCTTTTCCTGAGACCAAGACTTCGTTTGTAGATGAAGGCAATGTGATGAAGACCGAGTGGGTGAAAGATGATGCGCTGGGATTTTATTGGTATAAGGGCGGCTCGATTGAAGGAGTTGGTACTGAAGTAGTGGATAAAGCCTTGAATGATAAACTTGTAGCAGAATCGTCAGGCGGTAGTACTACGTTTAAGACGAGTTGGTATTACATGTATCAGGCTGGGAAAGATTATTTGACTTACTTGTATTATCCGTATAATGTAAATGCAGGGAAGAACCCACTATCTGTTCCATTTACAGTACCTTCGTCGCAAAATCAAGCAGGTTCTGATGATATTGCTCATCTAGCTGCGACTGACTTTCTTTATGCTACAACAATGGCTAACAGACCGAATGGAGAAGCAGAACAGGCAGTGATGGTGACATTCTCTCATGCGCTTTCAGTTTTGAACATTGCTCTTACTTCCGCACAAAGCAATTACAGCGTTTCCGATATCAGGGTGCGATTTGAGGACGAGAACGAAATCTTCTCTGTTACAGAGGGAAGCGTAAATCTTTCAGATGGTTCACTGACTCTTACTTCCGGAACTCCTGAAATTTCCCTGCATTTCAATGAGGCGGCAAAACTTTCTGCGACTCCTGTAAATGCCTATATGACAATCACTCCTGGCCACGCAGGAAAAACATTCTCTGTATATGCCACAGTCAACGGAATTGAAACAAAACTCGGTTCGAAGAAAGTTCCTGCATCAGGACTTCCTGCTGGAGTGAAAGCAGCACTTTCATTTGAGGTCGGAGACAATACGACTGGACATGAATATACTGATTTGAGCGCAAACGGTACTGCAAACTGCTACCTTGTTACCTCTCCGGGATTTTATAAGTTCAAGGCGGATGTAAAAGGAAATGGTGTCGTCCCAAGTCAGCTTGAATCAGTGGCAGGAGAGACAGTGATAGCTCCGAAATCTGCTTTGGTACTTTGGTACAACACTCTTCAGAAAAGCAATAATTGGGTGGATGAGAGCCCTGTATATCTTAGTTCTGTTTTCATTGATTCAGATGGCTATATAAGATTTTATACACCTGCTGCTTTTGTCCCGGGCAATGTAGTTATAGCAGCATTTGCTGAGGAAGGTGTAACCTACGAAAATATCACAGTCGATGAGAACAAGTGCATCAACAATGCAACGCTTCTCTGGAGTTGGACTATCTGGGCAGCAGAGGGCTATGACCCAGAAGCTACAGCAGTCAATGCGGATGGCAAGGTGTTCATGGACCGTAATATCGGTGCGGTGATTTCCGGTGTCGGCTCGACTGGCAATTATGAACCAGCCTATGCTGTTGGCAACTACTATCAGTGGGGCAGAAAAGACCCGTTCCCGTCTATTGCGGATTATTGCAACTATTGGCCATGTGAGAATATCAATACACTTATTGGAACTCCGACATATACCCCGATTGTGGCTCTAAGAGTTAACGGCCAGAGTGCTGCGAAGAATGTGGATAACCAGGTCTGGGGCTATAAAACAAAAGACGATGGTTCTTTCAACAAGGATTTGACGTGGCATTCTATAGAAAGGAACAGCATCGCGGCTCCGTCTTCGTCCAACAGCGTCTTTGCAGGTTATGCCGTGGAACATCCTTACGTCTATATTCTGAATTCCAAATATCCAGACGGCGGCTATTATCCGTGGATGACGACAAATGACCAGAGTTACAGGGAATTCTGGGGTGGCGCAGACTCGAAGAAAACTATCTTCGATCCATGTCCTGCCGGTTGGCGTGTCTGCAACAAGGCCGAAGCTCAGTCGTTTATGCAGACTGTTTTCAGTAGTGCCACAATGGCTGCCAATCTTGTTGGGTATGAGTTCGACGGGCATTATCTGCCGATGACCAGTTCGCGAAGTAACACGCATTTCAGGACTGAGACCGTGAGGTCTAGCGGCTACGAGACCATATCCTACATGTGGACATCGGAATCAGTTACTACCCACAATTTCGGATATGCCTATGCTGCTGCGATGGTCGCTCCGCCAAATTATGCGGACAAGAATCAGCCAAAAACTCTCAAGGAAGTGAGAGTTGAAGACAACAAGTACTTGGCGTCAAGTTGCCCAGTCCGCTGCGTAAAAGAATAACATCTGATTAATTGATACACACAAAGGGTGGCCGAAAATCTCGACCACCTTTTTTCATCGCCTTTTCCAATGTAGCCGAAGCGGCCGAACGGACGGGCAGCACGGCGGACGTGGCCGGCCCACGGCCTCGGGAAGTGGGAGGTGTCTGCCGGATACAAGTTCTCGCGGTAGCGAGGACGCAGGAGACGGTAGGAGGGCCGAACGGAGCGAAGCGGAGTGAGTTCCGCCGCCGCTGCCCGCCCGTCGGCGTGACACAGCTCAAACGCAAAGCATTAAAAGCCGGCAATGCCCACGGGATGCCCCAAACCACGGGGGCAAATCCAGCCTTTTTGCCCCCGTCGCCCTTCATATTGAACTTCACGGGTGCGAATCGTGGGTTTTTGCCCCCGTCACTGAAACCACGTGTGCAAATGCGCGTCTTTTGCCCCCGCCGTGTGCAGAAAACCCCAGAATCGCCATTACAGCGCTCTGGGGCCTTTATGTCTGAAGACAAACCCTGAAGACAAAATTACCTGCTGGAGGATTCGCCGATTTCGAGGCGGGGTTCCAGATAGACGTCGTGACCTGGGGCGGAGTGGAGCATCATGTCAGTCAGCATGTTGAACGCCTGCAGGGCAGTTTCGAGCACATTCTGGGAGAGCTGCGTGATGGTCGGGGTGATGATGTGGTAAGTCTCACCTCCGTCGAAACCCATCAGTGCGAGCTTTTCCGGAATCGGAATGCCCAGGCGTTTCGCACTCTTGCAGACATAGAGCGCCAAGTAGCCACGCGGAACAAATATGGCATCGGCCCCGCGGCTGACAGCTTCGGACAATGCCGCGTCCACTTCAGTGTCATCCGCTTCATTTACAAAAGTCACGCGGCAGAACTGCTCCATCCCCATCTCACTCATAGCCTGCCTGTAACTGTCCTCCCTTATGTTCAATGTCGAGAGTTGGATATTGTTCGAAATCATCTCGATATGCCTGTAGCCATTGGCAAGCAGATGCTCCAGACCCATACGGATGGCCTTGTCATTGTCCAGCAGCACACGCCCGGCGTTTTCCAGCTCTGGCAGATTTCGGTTCATCAGCACGACCTTGATGCCCAATGAGATAGCTCTTCGGAGCTCGTCTTCGCATCCGTCGCAGGGACTTATGAGGATTCCCTTTACGCCGTCAGCGTGGAAAGCATCCACCAGCCGGCCGATTTTGTCAATGCGGTCGTCAGAACTGCCGAACAGGACGGTGTAGCCGTTGTCATACGCGATGTTCTCGATATTTCTGGAGACATTGGAAAAATAATGGTTGGCAAGATCCGGCGTGATGACTCCGATGGTCTTCTGGAAACCGATTCTCAGAGACGACGCGGCCTTGTTCGGGGTATAGTTGAGGCGCTTTACCACTTCCATAATGGCATTGGCCGTCTTTGCATTGACCCCGCTCCGCCCGTTGAGGGCCATCGAAACCATGCCGACAGAAACGTTGGCCTCCCGCGCTATATCCTTGATTGTGATCTTTCCCATTGCTGCTTGTCTGTGTGGATTCACCCGATATAGAGAGAATCAGTATCGGGGCGTTGTCCTAAGTTGTAGTGTTTTCGCCCGATTACACAAATGTAATAAACATTTTCTACACGTCAAACGTGGCCTTGCCGAAAAAAACACCCCCGCGAGTGTTGCGGAGGTGTATATGTCAGGTCCGGATTCATGCGGCCCAGTGACTACATCATCGGAGGAGGACCTCCTGGACCGCGACCGCCCGGGCCACCTGGACCCCTACGTCCTTTGGCGGCATTGTTCATATTGCCGAATCTCCACGTGAGGGAGAGAATCACGTAGCTGCCGAGCGTGTTGTTCCAGGTCTCGGTGTGATAGTTCGCGGAATCGCTTACGGAGAGGTTCTTGGACTGGTTCAGCAGGTCGTAGGCCTTGAGAGACAGCGTGAATCTGTTCTTGAAAAGCAGTTTCGTGAGCTCTGCATTGAGAATGTACTCATCATCCTGTGCACTCGCGTAACCACGGTACCAGTTGTAGTTGAACTCGGATACCAGACCAACGCCACCAGGAATAGTCCAGTTCATAGATGCTGCGAACTGGTTGTTCCTTGTGACATTCATCTTTATCGATGATATCGTGTACCAAGATTTGGCGATATTTGAGCGACCAGATGCAGTAAGTTCCACAAAATCATTTCTATATGTGAGCTTTAGCCTCTGCATAATACTCATTGTCTGAGTCGTGTTCTTCAAGAAGAGGTCACTCTCGTCCAAGTTCGGGAAATCCGTGTGGAATTTCTCATAATCGAAGTCGCCGCCGGTTCCGTAGGCGCTCATGTCAAGCGAAGTCTTTCCCACATATGAAGACGATTCGGACCAGCTTCCTCTGGTTACAGAAGAAATGCTGAAATTGGATTTTCCGATAGGAGCATTGATAAAAGCCCTTGCGCTGGCGTTGCCGGAAGTCGGACCATTGACAGGGATTGAATACGCAACGCCGTTGGTATTGTACCAGCTCGCATATACAATAGGGGACTGCACGAAGCCACCAGCAATATGTCCATAGACAGAGAAGAATTTCTTCTTGTTCGAATATCCGATTCTGGTGCGTATGTCGTGAGAGAAATACGGCTTCAGGTAAGGGTTACCAAGCGAAACGTTCAGCGGATTGGTATTGTCCGGAACAGGCATGAGCTGTGTCGTAGTCGGCTGAGAAGAACGTCCGAAATAGAAACCGCGTATGTTCGTGTTGTCATTCACATCGTACCAGAGCATGGCAGAAGGCGACCAGTTCACGACAGTATTGTCATAACTCTTGCCGTTTGTCTCATTGTGCGTAATCGTAGGAATTACAGAAGCACCGACTTGGGCCCTGAATTTGTCCTTCTGGTACATGAAGTTGAAACCTGCACGGTGAGTCTGGTACTGGTTCAGCACATTGTTGGAATACTGGGCATTCCTCGTCTCGCTCACGGTGATGTCCTTTCCGCTGCTGTCCTTCCCTGTTCCCGTGGTGAAGTACGGGTGGTTTGCAATGCTGAATTCCGCACCCGTATCAGCAGAATCGTAAGTGTCCTTGGTGGACTTGTTCTGACTCCATCTGTATTGGTAATTCGCCTCAAGATAGAACCCGGCGCCCAGCGGCTCAGTATAGACCAGCCTGCCGCTTATCGAAGACGACTTGGAATTCTGGTCGTAGCGCTGATTGACTATTTCATTGACATCATCAGAGCCGTCACCTGCGGTTCCGAAGGATTTTGTCAATGACTGGTTCAGTCCGCGCAAATCATTGTTGCTGAAACTATAATCAATGTTGAGGGACAATGTCCTTCCAGGAAGGCCCAATTTCTGCCTGAACAGGAAGAATCCGTTCGCAGTCCAGTTGTTGTTGTCGCCCGTATTGTTGTTGAAACCTTCATTCTTGTTCACTGCAGCCGCATCGGCACTGCTTCTGCTGTCTGTGGAGAATTTCGAGAACTCGGTGAAGTCACCCCTTCCGAAGTTGAACTGAGGCTGGAAAAGGATAGACGTATTGTCCGAGAACTTGTGCTCCAGGCGCATACCGAAACGGTGCCCGTAGGTGTTGTTCAGACTGTATCCGTCATTGTTGTAAATGAGACTTGAACCATCATCCAGAAAAGTGGTTTTATTACTCTTCTCCTTGACGTCGGTCTTTGTCCCGTTGAAAAGGTAGTTGGCACCGAGGTCCATCTTGTCTCCGAAAAGGTCCCAAGAACCGTTTACGCCACCCATCCACGAGGTGGTGATACCATTGTTCTTGCCCCAGCCGCCCTGGCCACGGCCCATACCGCCGCTACGCATACCTCTCATCATTGACCCTGCAAGGTCATTGAATCCGCGGTTGTTCGTATTGTTGCCGTTCAGGATGATGCTGAGCTGGCTCTTGTCCGTGAATCTTCCTATGAATGCGGCACCCTGGTATCTCCAGTCGCCGTTTCCGTTAGCGGTGTTGTCTGGCCAGTCGTGTCCGCCGCCGGCCATCACATTGCCGAAAAGCCCGTTCATCATGCCTTTCTGCACAGTCAGGTCAATGACGGTCTCTTCCTGTCCGTCATCTATACCTGTGAACTGAGCCTGATCGGATTTCTTCTGGACCACCTTGACCTTATCCACAATCTTCGCCGGGATGTTCTTGGAAGCCAACTGGGGATCGTCCAGGAAAAATGTCTTGCCGTCGATTGTTATCTTGCTGATTGTCTGTCCGTTGGCTGTCACGGAGCCGTCTGTACCCACTTCCACTCCCGGGAGCTTCTTCAGCAGGTCCTCAAGCATGTCATTGTCCGTGGTCTTGAACGAAGTGGCGTTGTACTCTATGGTGTCCTTCTTTATCACGATAGGATTGCCGGTTGCAGATACGCTCGCCGCATCCAGCACCTGCTTGTCCGGATCGAGTTTTACAATACCCAAGTTTACAGCGTCCTTCACCGTGATGTCCTTGGTAAACGTCTTGTAGCCAAGCAATTCGGCTTTGAAAGTGTAAGCCCCGGCCGGCACCTTCTCAAGTGTCGCCTTGCCCTTGTCGTCCGTGAGAGCGTATTTGCTCGCGGAAGTTGCTCCCGGTTTGGTGAGAGATACCGTGGCATAACCCACAGGCTCACCGTTTCCTGAGTCCTGCAGCACAACTGTCACAGTCCGTGTCTGCGCAGACGCTCCAAAAGAAAGCACGAGCATTGAAACTAGCCCGCACACCATAGCAATGATTCTCTTCATTGTTCGTTCATTTTACAAAATAGATGGGCCCCAATCAGGCCCAAACGACAATTTAGACGCACCGGAGCCGCATAAGTTTAAGAGCCCGGTGAAAAAATATGGAATAAAATGCCGTTATTTCACCCTGTCGGGATTCTGGGCAATGAATTTCTCCCAGGAAGTGGAAGATTTTATTCCTGCCAATGGTGAAAGCAGCTGATAATGATGGCACATTGCGATAGCCAGCGCGTCAGTCGCATCGAGATGTTTTTCCTCAATGTCGATTCCGAGAGTCCTCTGAAGTATGTTGTTCACCTGCTCCTTGGAAGCTGCCCCATTGCCTGTAACAGCCTCCTTGGCCTTTCTCGGAGCATATTCGGTAACTGGGATGTTCCTGGTGGATGCGGCCAGCATTGCCGCACCCTGCGCTCTGCCGAGCTTCAGAATCACCTGCGCGTTCTTTCCGTAGAAAGGCGACTCCAGGGCCATCTCATCCGGAGAGTGCCTGTCGCAGACTTCACCTATTTCATTGAAAATGCGCACGAGCTTCCGGTAAGGGTCTTTTTCCTTTCTCAGGTCAATGACCCCCATCTCCACGTACTCGGCCTTGCTGCCTTCTGTACGAATGACCCCGAAGCCAAGAATGTTGGTTCCGGGGTCTATTCCCAATATCGTCTTCACTTGTCTTAGTCAATGTAGTCGAACCCGGTATATGGGCGGAGAACTTCAGGGATGACGATTCTGTCCTCTTGCTGGTTGTCCTCAAGCATTGCTGCAACGACACGAGGCAGAGCCAATGAACTTCCGTTCAATGTGTGGCAGAGCTGCATCTTGCCGTTCTCGTCCTTGTATCTGAGGTGCAGACGGTTTGCCTGATATGTCTCGAAGTTGGAAACTGAAGAAATCTCCAGCCATCTTCCCTGGGCTGCTGACCACAACTCGAAGTCATATGTGATGGCAGATGTGAAACTCAGGTCACCACCGCAAAGACGGAGAATCCTGTACTTGAGACCAAGTTTGTTCACGAGGCTCTCCACGTGTGCAATCATCTCATCCAGAGCTGCATAAGAGTCTTCCGGCTTCTCGATTCTGACGATTTCCACCTTGTCGAACTGGTGAAGTCTGTTCAGGCCCCTAACGTCTTTTCCGTAAGAACCTGCCTCACGACGGAAGCAAGGAGTGTAGGCTGTCAGCTTCTGCGGGAACTGGTCATTGTTCAGGATGACATCCCTGTAAATGTTGGTTACAGGCACTTCAGCTGTAGGAACCAGATAGAAGTCATCGAGACCTACGTAGTACATCTGAGCCTCCTTGTCAGGGAGCTGGCCTGTACCGAAACCTGAAGCCGCATTGACCATGACAGGAGGTTCGATCTCCTTGTAGCCTGCGGCAGTATTGTTGTCGAGGAAGAAACTGATCAATGCCCTCTGGAGTTTCGCGCCCTTGCCTTTATATACAGGGAAGCCCGCGCCTGTGAGCTTTACGCCGAGGTCGAAGTCGATGATGTCGAATTTCTTGGCGAGTTCCCAGTGCGGAAGCGCGTTCTCCGGCAGTTTGATTTCAGGTCCGCCCATCTTGACCACCTGATTGTCCTCAGCGCCTTTTCCAGGGACTACCAGGTCGCATGGAATATTAGGGAGGAGAACAAGCTGTGATTCAAGTTCCTTCTCTGTAGCGTCAGCCTTTGCAAGAAGCTCGGTAGAACGTGCCTTGAGTTCGGCAACTTCTTTCTTGGCTTCTTCTGCCTCTGCCTTTTTGCCTTCTTTCATAAGTCCTCCGATGAGACCTGCCTTCTGCTTCTGCTGAGAAAGAAGACCGTCGCTCTCAGTCTGGAGAGCTCTTCTCTGTGTGTCAAGTTCGAGAACCTTATCGACGATTGCTTTTGCGTCGAAGTTTTTGACTGCAAGCTTCCTGACTACGAAATTCGGATCGTCACGAAGCATCTTAAGTGTCAACATGATATTTTATGATTTAATTTTGTCTGCTATATGCTTTCCAATGAAAAAAGGAGGACCGCACACCGAAACTCGAAGTGCAATCCTCCAATGTCTTTCAAGACCCTTCGAGTTTAGTTCTCAAAAGGGACAACCGACACGTATGACTTGTTCTCTTTCTTTCTTGTAATGAGAACTGTTCCGTCAACGAGGGCGTAAAGAGTGTGGTCTTTACCCATACCTACGTTCTTGTCCGGGTTGTGGACTGTGCCTCTCTGGCGAAGGATGATGTTACCGGCCTTTACTACCTCACCACCGAATTTCTTGAATCCGAGACGTTTGCTCTGTGACTCACGACCGTTCTTAGAACTACTTTGACCTTTTTTATGTGCCATAATTCAAATTCTCCTTTAATTTAGCGATCTGTAAAAAATTAAGCGATAGAGTCGATGCGTATCTTTGTAAGTTTCTGACGGTGACCGTTTGATTTCTGGTATCCTTTACGACGGATCTTCTTGAAAACGATAACCTTCTTTGCCTTTACGTCATCTGCGAGAACTGTTGCCTTTACAACTGCACCCTCTACGTAAGGAACTCCGACCTTTACTGCTCCTTCGTTATCGAGGAGAAGAACCTTGTCGAACTCTACCGTCTCATCTTTCTTCGATGCGAGGCGGTTTACGAAAATCTCTGCACCAGCTTCTACTTTGAACTGCTGGCCTGCAATTTCAACGATTGCGTACATTATATAAAAACTTATTAAGTTTCGGCTGCAAGCGTCCGTTTCTGCACGGAGCTTATAAGGCTTGTCAGTCATCTGATTTTATTTTTGGACTGCAAATTTAATGGATTTCTGCCATTCCGCAAAATTTTTTACTAATTTTGTTTTCCGGAAGTCGTTAGTGCAAAACCCGTTGGGCACTTTTTCGACGATTGCTTGGTAATCCTGCCGGGCAATCCTGCTTGTGCAACTCGAAAAATTTAAACGTATGGATACTCCATTCCAGTTTGCTGACTATGTGACCGGTAAGTATTTCATCGGGCGTCGTTCTGATTGCATTACATTGTCAAATCTCTTGACCCAGGGCGAAAGCGTCGCCATCTGGAGTCCTCTGAAATCAGGCAAGATGTCCGCGGTCCAGCAGACTCTGCTCAATATGAGGACTTCCGGCAAGCAGTTTCTGATGTGCAGCTTGGACCTCACGAATATCCACGATGCCGAGCTGTTCATAAGACGGTTTGCAGGTGCCGTGATTTCATCCGTTTCCACAGTCCCGCAGGACTATCAGGACAATGCCTCCAAGTATCTGGACGGCACATCTCTGGAGTTTGACGCGCAGTCGTTTTCTGTTACGGGAAGAGTCTTTTCTGACAATGCCCCGGTCGGTGCGGCTGAGATTTCCGCTGTGGCTGAGCTGCCTTTCCGCATTGCCGAAGAAAAGAATGTGCAGTTCATCATTGTCTTCAATGAGTTCGAAAACATTGACTCGGAAGAGGGCGAGAAATTTTTCAGGGTGTTGGATGCGTCGATTTCTGCCCGCATCCAGGCCAGGACTCCTCGCTGCTCCTTCATTTTCCTGGGCTCCAGGGCCAATGCGATGGAGAGTATCTTCATGCGCCGGAAGTTTTTCTGGAAGAGCGTGGAAAAGTATTCATTGTCAATGATTTCCGACGCCGAAATAGCGGATCATGTGCTGAAAGGCTTTTCTGTGGGCGGCAAGGTCATCGAGCGCGACCTGATACAGGTGGTCTGCGGGCTGTTCCGTAACAACATTTGGTATATCAACAGCTTTTTCTTCATCTGCGATGCATTGTCCAAGGGCTATATAAGTGAAATCACTTTCAATGATGCGCTTTCCTGTATGGTTTCTGCCAATCTGCCGCGGTTCAAGGCCATTATGGACGACCTTACCGGATTCCAGGAGCGTTTCCTGAAGGCGGTGCTCGACGGCAATGTCAAGTTCAGTACGACGGAAGTCATTGAAAACTACAGACTTAATTCTTCGGCCAATGTCAAGAGACTCAAGGAAGCTCTTATGAAGAAAGAGGTGCTTTCGTTCAATGACAAGGACGAGCCGTCCGTGCAGGACCCTCTTTTCGAGTATTGGCTCAGAAAATATTACTTCGGGGAGGAAAAATAAGTGTAGATAATGTGATACTTGATAACTGTAGGACTTTATTTATATGAATGCCGCAAAATTTGAAATAACAAGAAAATGCAGATTTACGGTGGGCCATTCGTTGCAGAATCATTACGTCTTGGTTTTGCTAACTACGAAGTCTTAAAGTGATATCGGCTCAGGGGGAAAACCCTGTGTTTAGGATAGATAAAAAGTATGTGCTTTTGAATAGCTAAAGGTGCATAATATGACAACAAGATAAAAAAATTGCTTCTCCAGTTTATGGAGATGGTGTATCCAAAAGATTTATTGAGATATTTAGAACTTACGGGCCTTAGAGAAGAGACTATCTTAGAGAAAGATAGATTCGGTGTTGAGTCTGGAGAATTGATACTTTCCACTGAGGGACAAGAATGGGATGCCATTAATGAAGAAAACAATAAGATGGCAGTGAGCAAGGCATAGAGGTAGGGCGAATCGAAGGTCGCGCGGAGGAAAAACAATCAATTGCGATTAACTTTCTTCAGTTGGGAACGCCTTGCGAAATCGTAGCAAAGCTACGGGCCTGTCTTTGGAGGAGGTTGCTCAGGTGCTTCGCAATTCGCTTACGGCTTCCTCGGTCGTCTCTGTTTAGGAAACTCAGGACTCGACCAAGTGCAGGTTAGGGCCCATACCTATCTGAGGTATTTCTGAACCAATGAGCATATCTCCAAAGTCACAAATACACTTGTAACCTACTGAGCCATTGATTGTTACACTAATTTTAACTCACTGTCCAATATGCTCACTCCCATAAAAAATTAGGGTGATGAGCATATATGAATTCAGTCTTAACCGCGTGTAATTACCTATAAATCAATTCATTATACTAATACCAACGGTCTTATAAGTATGCTCATTGGTTCAGAAATCACCTGTGTCTGCTTTCTTGATATCCTCCATAAAGTTCACATCGGGGGTAATCACGCCGGCAGCGGCAGTTTCGCCTGAAATTCTCACGACCGAAAACAACACCGACTTCGGCAAAAGCCCGCTCTGCTCAGGTGCTCCGCAATTCACCGCGGGCTATGCCGCTTGCCGGCTCTAACTTACCGCACTCGGTAGTAGAGGAAGGCATAATACACATGGTTTTCCCCCTGCCCCGTGGTATCTCCAAAAGTTCAAGAACACCTCACGATTTCAGAAGTTTATTCAATGTTTGCGTTGATTTTCTGCATATTCTTCGATATTTACAGATATTTTATGTATTTTGCTTGTGGATTTGGTATACCATTTCCAGATAAATTAGGAATATAAGGAGCGTTATACTACTCTTGTAAGTGCAAAGCCTGAGAAACTGAAACACAAAAACAAAAAAGCAACAAGAATTGGCATGGCAGTTTCCACGTTATAGCATGGGCTGCTTATTGTTTCTGTTGATTAAGGTTTTCTCTGGACATGTGCTTTTAAGACGTGGTTATAGCAGAGCCACGCTTTTCGTTTAACTAATATGTCCAATTGGCTACTGATGGATTAACTATTTGATATGGGAATATTCGATTTTTTCAACAATAAGAAGAAAGAGAATGCGCAACATGAACAAATGCGTCTTCAACAAGAAGAGAAACGTTGTGCAGAAGAACGTGAACGTATGGAACAAAAACAGCAAGAAGAATCTATTTTGTCAAATTTCAATTTTGATTCAACTTGTCACCAACGTTATGAAAACAATCAACCAGTAAGAGGGTTACAAGAATGCCCAAGATATATTAAAATTAGAAAAAATATCAATGGGTGCTCTGGCTATCAACTTGAATCTGGAGATGGGTATATCTTGACAGCAACAAATGGAGATACTGGGAAACCACAATTTGCGCCAAAGCCAATGCGTGTAGTAAAATTTTCGGATACTGAGATTTTGCTTAAGGGATATTGTGTTTCTGCACAAACTCCTTTTGGATGGCAAGATGTCGATTTGTCGGATTATGGATTTTCTATCATTCTTGATAAAGGTTCTATTCAAAAATGTGTTTTGCATTTGTATGATAGAAACGTTGACTTGGAATACCAAAGAACAAGTCAATCAACAGCTTTATTCTCTAAGGATGAGTTGAAGTCGATAATTACTATTCTTTCCGACATTAGTTATATATTTTGGGAATCTGACCGTTTAGTTGGAGGTAGGAACGAGAAAATGAAGGATAGACTATTCTCATACGCAGGTATATTTGGCTATTATTATGAGGATGAATATGCTTATGGTAAAGTTTCAGATATAACCGATGAAAATATTGCCTCTCATTATATTTTGGTAAAAATAAGTCTGGCTGATAGCTTTCATAGAAAGCAAGTCGTTATGGAATTAGCAGACAACTGGTCTGATGTTTTACAGGTTATATTCAATTTGGAACTTGATGACAACGAAGCTGGTAATAGATTTAAAAAAATGGAAAGCCAGATACAGACTGTTACTAAGGCGATAGAGAAGGTTTCTGGTAATAAATGCAAACAGCCTTTTAATCCGCTCAAATTTGCCCAAGATAGAGTCTCATATAATCCATATAATATTACAGAAGACTTGAAACTATCTGAAGGACATTCAATTCCAGACATCTCAGATGTCTTTGCCAGAGAGCTTATACCTATGCTTGCGTCTAACCAACATTCTTCAGATGAGTCAAGAGATATTGTTGCGAATTATGCATTAAGTATGATAAAGTCATATTATAACAATGCTGGTTTTGTTCCTATGCTAATTGTCGATCAAATTACAGGACAAGTTAATCAAGTTGCAGAGATGGTGGTACATATATCATATGCTCCACAAAAAACTTTGAAAGATTATATTTTAAATAAAATATATAGATAGAAGTTATGGCAACATGGGCAAAACAAAAACTTCCACTCGAGAATGGGGAACTTGTAGATATGCAAGTTCCGATTCTTGTTTCTGCAAGTCGTAGTACTGATATTCCAGCTTTTTATGCGGACTGGTTCTTTTATCGTCTTGATAAGGCAGGTTATTCCGCATGGACGAACCCTTTTAATGGGGTGAAAAGTTATGTGTCTTACAAGGACACGCGGTTTATCGTTTTTTGGTCGAAAAATCCCAAGCCTTTGTTGCGTTATCTGCCAATCCTCAAACAACGTAAAATAGGGTGTTATATCCAATACACCTTAAATGATTATGAAGAAGAAGGGTTGGAAAAGAATGTGCCACAACTAAAACAACGTATAGAAACATTCAAACAACTTGTTAATGCTCTAGGCAAAGGACATGTTATTTGGCGCTTTGACCCTTTGGTTCTAACTGACAATATGGATATTGCCAGATTGATTGACAAGATTGAAAATATAGGAGACCAACTACTTGGATATACAGAGAAACTCGTGTTTAGTTTTGCCGATATACTCTCTTATCGCAAGGTGCAATTAAACCTCCAAAAAGCCAATATTAATTGCATAGATTGGCAAGAAGAACAAATGCGAGAATTTGCCCAGCGTTTATCTTTATTAAACAAGAAATGGGGCTATGACTTGGCAACGTGTGGAGAAAAAATAGATCTTACAAAATTTGGAGTTAAAAAGAATCTTTGTATTGATGATGATCTCATTATTAAGTTAGCCTATGATGACAAAATATTAATGGATTATCTGAAAGTCCATTTTTTCCAAATTCCTCAACCAAGTCTTTTTGGCGAAACTGAGGCTTTACCAGATGGAGCTATCATACTTTCTAACGGAATGTATGCACTTCATGGAGACAACAAGGACAAAGGACAACGAGTGTTTTGTGGCTGTATAAAAAGCAAGGATATAGGTGAATACAACACTTGTGTGCATGGTTGCGAATATTGCTATGCAAATGCAAGTAAGCAAGCCGCAGCAATGAACTATAAATATCATAAAGAAAATCCTTGGAGTGAAACAATTACTGGAAAATGAGTTATATTGATGATATTCATAGAATTGGCAATCTGACAATCAATGATATTATTAAGGTCTCTAACAAGTATGTACCTGATCCGTATAAATTAGAACCATGGAAATACATGGACGGCCAAGGACGCACGTTGGGGCGTGGCACTGCTGTATTAGAGACGGACGAGCAGTGTTGTGCCTATATGTCTGCATATGGACCAATGCATCGTCATAAACTTATGCGAGCGTTGGATGAAAAGGAGTTTCCTTATTCGGATTTAACTGATGGCATTGAAATATACGATTGGGGCTGTGGGCAAGGAATAGGGACAATGGCTGTAATCGAAGAACTCCGCCAACATAATATGCTCGGGAATCTCCATAAAATTGTTCTTGAAGAGCCTTCTGATGTCGCAAGAGATAGAGCGGTCCTTCATGTAAAAATAGCATTGGACACTTATCATGCCGATGTAATTGCTGTCTCGGAATATTTACCTTCGGATTATGGAGACAATAGCCATTGTATCACTTCCATAAGTGTGGGACAACCAACAGCTATCCACATATTTTCCAACATCCTTGACATCGAAACAGTGAGCTTGAAGGGTGTTTCAAAAATGATAACATCTTCAGGTCAAAAGCATATTGTGATTTGTATTGGTCCTGCAAATTGTAATGAAAGCCGAATCTATTCTTTTCGCAATTATTTTGTAGAAAAAAGTATTCATATCTTTACAGACTTTAGAGACACAAATTTCGGTCGCCATCCTAATCGAAATCGAAAAGCATATGGCTGCTTGATTAATAGTTTCAGTTATTGTCTTTCGCATACGTCTGAGATTCTGCATAAGTACAAATATTTTGCACCTATTCAGTATTTCGCATCATTTACAGACACGATAATAAAATCGTCCCTTGAAGAGAGTGCTTTTGAGATATTAGCTCCTTTTGATATGACTGCTCACAAAAAAATGTGTCCAGTCTATGCGTTAATGAGCAATCTCATTTCAAGAGGTTGCCCTACATTGGCAAGTAAAAAAGTGCTGGATTATGTATCTGATATGTCCGACACTCAAAAAGCAAAGAGTCTTAAAGCCATTGCACGTATTCAGAAGACATTTATTGAGGCAATGATTTCCGAACGACTTGATATAAACAAACCGGAATGGACAATCCTTATAATAGAGGAAAACACTTCTGTTGCAAAGATTTCTATAGAGGATTTTTCAGAAGCTTACCATAATCTCATAGCTATGACTAAAGACTATGATGATATGGTATTGCCAAAATTGTCAGTATGTGTCAAATACGATGCTTCGTCGGAAACGAAATACGATGCAGTTATTGATATTTCAATAGATCAGATATGTGATGCACAAGAGGTTACTTTCTCTAAATTTAATGCCTTGAATGATTGCTATTTCATTGCGCGTTCATCGGAAAGAGTGTATGAAGATCGAATTCTTTATACGACAGAGCGTATTAACTATAAGCCATTTGTTGAAAAAGACGGTCGAGGAATATATCACAAAATTGAAGGCAATTGCTCAAGACTTAGGTATTTCTTAAACCTCATCTTTAGAAAAGAAGATTTCAGACCAGGACAATTACCAATACTAAACAGGGCTCTCCAGCTAAAGAGTGTGATTGGTTTGCTCCCGACAGGAGGTGGTAAGTCTTTGACTTATCAACTTGCAGCTATGTTGCAACCTGCGGTTACACTTGTTGTGGACCCATTAAAGGGGTTGATGAAAGACCAATATGATGGCTTGTTAAATATTGGCATAGACTGCATATCATATATCAACGGAGACATAAATAGAGTTTTTGAAGAAAGAAAGAGACGCGAACTTGCATTGACGGGTTCACAAGTGCAGATAATGTTCCTGTCACCAGAACGTTTAAGTATTCACAGATTCCGAGAGGTTTTGCGTTCTATGCGGGAATCTGGTGTCTATTTCGCTTATGGCGTAATAGACGAGGTGCATTGCGTCTCAGAATGGGGACATGATTTTCGACTTGCTTATCTTCATCTTGGCAGAAACTTGTTTAACTATGTTCTGCCAAAAGAGGTAGCAGGAAATGATAACCACATTTCACTATTTGGCCTTACTGCAACAGCTTCGTTTGACGTCCTCGCTGACGTACAACGCGAATTGTCAGGCGTCAATGCTTATGCTTTAGAAGAAGACGCAACCGTAAGATATGAGAATACAAATCGTCTTGAACTTCAATACAACGTAATTGAGGTTGACGCAAAAGATGCAAATAAACCATGGGATGTCGGAGACATAAAGGAAAAGAAACTACTTGAAGTAATAAACGAGGCTACTCAAAAAATAGTTGATATACAAGATAATAGTGCGGTAAAATACATCAAAGAACGATTTGTTGAACGGGAGAATTTGATGGATTCTGTTATTATTGATAAAATACTCAAGGCGAACCTTAGTGTTGATGTGGAAAAAGAGTGGTATAACCGCACAAATACCAACACTGCTGGTGTCGTTTTTTGTCCACGAGCATCAGGTAAAACAAATCTTAGTGTCCCAACAGTAGGAGCAACTCTCCGTAATCGTGGTCTAAAGAGCATATCTACATATAAAGGAGGTGATGACACTTATTGTCAAGATGCATTTCTCAAAGGCAAAACCTGCATGATGGTTGCTACAAAAGCTTTTGGAATGGGTATAGACAAGCCTAACGTGCGAATGACATTTCACTTGAACTACCCTGGCTCTTTGGAGTCTTTTGTGCAGGAAGCAGGACGTGCCGGGCGTGATAAGAAAATGGCATTAGCCACAATCATGTATTCTCCGAAGAAATTTTGGGTAAAAAATGTAAAGACCGATAAATGGCAAGATTTTTCTGCGGATTACATAAATAATAAGTTCTTCTACGATAGCAACTTTCTTGGTGAAGAGTTTGAATTGTACGTGATGGAACTGCTTATGAATAATCTAAAAGTGAAAATTAGTAATGAGGAGTTTTATGACGTAGATACGCCACGTATTGCAGATTCTCAAGGTGTCGTCAAGTTTATAAAGCGATATGGAGAAGGACAAATATTAACTTATTATATATCTTATGAAGAAAACGAACAGGTCCTTGATGAATATAACCAGTATCTTTCGGCTAGGAATATGCCTGTATTTGACACGCGAAATGCCAAGAACCTGAAAAATTGTCGTGGATATAGTTATATTCATGACTATGGTTCCGCCACTTATAAAGATGCTATACAGAAAGCTATTTATAGGATGTGCGTTATAGGTCTGATTGATGATTTTACAGAAGACTATTCAAAACAAACTTTCCGTATCACGACTATCTGCCAAGATGAATCAGAATATTATGAGCATCTCAGACTATACTATCGCAAATACTATTCCTCCGAGAGAGTAGAAAGCATGATGGCAGAGGTAAAGGCGCTTGCCAATACTGAAGGGGTTATTATGGCTTGCTTGAAGCACCTTACATCTTTTGTTTATAAAAGTATTGCCGATAAGAGGGCGAGAGGAATCCTTGATATGGAACAGTTCTGCAATATGGCCATTAGTTCAAAAAAGGATTGGAAGGAAACAAATGAGGAACTCAAAGACTTCATTTATTATTATTTCAATTCTAAATATGCACGTGAGGGTTTTGTTACATACGATTCTATATTACGACAAGATGTATCATTCTCATTGAAAGATGACACAAGTCACGATGTCCATTCTGAAGATGAGATTACAAGTTTTGATCTTGTGAGAAAATACATGAGGGTTGTAGATTCGGAAATTGTAAACAATGATTCACAAATGGACAACATAAAGCATCTTCAAGGTGCAGTTCGATTGATTCGCCGTGCCATTGCAGAAATGAATCCCGTATTAAACCTTCTCAATGTATTCTGCATCCTATATCTTGGACAGGAGACAAATGAAATGCTAGAGGATGAACTCTACAATGATTATAAAGTTGTATATGCGCAATATTTGAATAAAGGTAAGTCAGCCCTAATAGAGGAGTTTACGCAACTTCTTGTTAAACATGCAGCTTTAAAAGATAAAAAGTACATAAACAAAATTCAGTTGGCAATACAATTGGAAGAACATGCAAAAGAGATTAGTAACATCAAAAATAAATATACAGAAATATGATTGACCAAAGAATCAATGACTCCCTAAAGGAGTTGGAGCAAGGTCTTAAAAATATCGACTCGGCTCGAAAGCAAGTGGAAAGGACTGTGAATTCATATGATGGATTACATAATTCAATATCCGAATATGTGACTCAACTCGGAAACTTGACAACAAAAGTCAAAGAACTTGTTACAGCTATTGGAACCGATTACAATCAGAAAGTTGCAGCTTTCGATAAAGATCGAAAGGTGATTGTTGATTCGGCAAATTCTTCAATACAGGAACTTTCCAATTCAACAGAGACGTTTAAAAATTCTTTAAACAATGTTGAAAATAAATTGAAGTATAGTTTAATCGTAAATGTTGCCCTTTTTGTCATTTTGGGAATAATAGTATTTCTGACTTCAAAATAAAATTAAGGCATAATAAAGAAACAATATGACAGATAACAACAAATCATATTTTGTCACATCCAAAAACTTTCATGGAGACAACGATTATGTGGAATGGCTGAAAGAGATAAAAAGTCGCTATCAAGCTATCCGCAATCGTGTAGTGATGCAAAGCAATTATGGAGCATTGGAATTCAACTGGCTTTTAGGGCGTGACATCGTACAGAAAAGGGCGGAGTCGAGATGGGGCTCTGGCGCGGTAAATCAATTGAGCCTTGACCTTAAAGCAGCATACCCTGACGTGAAAGGATTCTCTGTGAGAAACCTTTATTACATGAAGGAATGGTATGAGTTTTATATGGCGGATGATGAACATAAACGAATTTTGCACCAGTTAGGTGCAAAATTGCAAGAGTCTGAAAATCAGAATCCTATAAGATTGCACCAATTGGGTGCAGAAATTGTGTCGCCAGGCAAGATATCTGATATTTTAGAAGACAATGGTATGCTGCCAATATTTGGAATCGTGCCGTGGAAACATCATATAGTCATCACGTCTAAATGTAAATCCATTAAAGAAGCATTCTATTATATAGCACGCATAATAGGCGAAGGACTCAGTAAACGTGAATTGGAAGACGTTATAGAGGCTGATGACTTCAGTAAGTATGGCAATGCCATGACTAATTTTTCGACCCAATTGTCTGCACAACAAAGTCAACTTGCGATAAATGTTCTAAAGGATCCTTATCGCTTGGATTTCCTTACATTGGAAAAAGGCTATGACGAGCATGATTTGGAGTCTGCGATAGCGAAAGACATTACTCGTTTTTTGCTTGAGCTTGGAAGTGGCTTCACGTTCGTCGGACGGCAGCCTGAACTCGTGGTTGGCAACGAAGGTTACTTCCCTGATTTGCTGTTCTATCATATTCGTCTTCGCTGCTATGTCGTCATTGAATTGAAAGTGGTGGATTTCAAGCCTGAGTTTGCAGGAAAACTGAATTTTTATGTGACAGCATGTAATAAGTTGCTTCGCCAACCTGAAGACAATCCTACCATTGGCCTTTTGCTCTGTAAGTCAAAAGACCAAACGAAAGTGGAATGGGCATTTGACAGCATACAGAATCCTATGGGTGTAGCTACTTATGAAGGAATTAAGATTATTGATAAGCTTCCATCTGTTGAAGATTTAAGAAAACGTTTAGATATGGTGGAACGGGAACTTAGAGAGCATAAAGGGAATGAGGCTTCTGCAAATGAAGAAACAGATGTCTCTGATCATAAAACAGAATAGCTGGTGCTTACAAAGCGCTGACAATCAGTATTGTTTTTTTTAGGAGGAAAAATGAAAAAGCTTGTAGTTTTGACAGGCGCCGGTGTGAGCGCCGAGAGCGGAATCAGCACGTTCCGTGACAATGGCGGTCTGTGGGACAATTACGACCCGCAGCAAGTCGCGTCCATCGAGGGCTGGTACAAGAATCCGGGCCTGATGCTCGACTTCTATAATATAAGGAGGCATGAGCTCGAAGGGGTAAGACCCAATGACGCACACCGTGCCATCGCTTCGCTTCAGGATAATTTCAATGTCAATGTGATAACGCAGAATGTGGATAATCTTCATGAGAGGGCGGGCAGTTCCAATGTCCTCCATCTTCACGGGGAATTGACGAAAGTAAGGCCGGAGAACTGCTGCAATGAGGAAGACGGATTTTCAGAGAAGACTGTCTTCGATATCGGTTACTCGGAAGTGCATCTTGGCGACAAGGCCCCGAATGGCCACCAGCTGCGTCCGCACATCGTCTGGTTCGGTGAGCCGGTGCCGAAAATCGAAAGGGCCATCGACATAGTGTCCGACGCTGACATCCTTCTGATTGTCGGCACGTCGCTGAGTGTCTATCCTGCAGCGGGCCTGTACCGCTACGCGTCGCTCGACACGCCGATTTATTTGATCGACCCGGGGCAGGTCAATGTCCGTGACAGCAGGATCCAGCATATCATGGCCAAGGCCACTGACGGAATGAAAATTTTTCAGGAAAAAATCGGTCAATGATTGTCGGAAATCCGGATAATTGTTGTAACTTTGCACCCGCTAATTCAGGATGGATACACGTAACTCATTCGGTTTTAGGAATTTATTAAAAAAAAGGAGGTGATTCAGATATGATTATTGTACCGCTTAAGGAAGGTGAGAACATCGAGAGAGCTCTCAAGAGATTCAAGAGGAAATTCGAAAAAACAGGTGCTATCCGCGAGCTTCGTGCCAGAAAGAACTTCGTGAAACCATCTGTCAGGAAGAGAGAGCAGCTTCAGAAGGCTATCTACGTACAGCATCTGCAGCTTGAGGACGAGCAGTAAACCTGCCTTGTACAGTTAATATATCTGAAAATGATATACGCCGGTTGGAAATCCGTTTTCCAGCCGGCTTTTTTCATTTCCCGCCTGCCGGCGGATAATATCATTTTCCTTTTCTCTCAGCTTTCACTATATTTCCCGCCTGTCGGCGGCTAATATAGGGATTGTCGTTTAATGTTTTCAATATGAGCGAAGCAGCGACCAATTCCTTCA
>ENA-UOJA01000256-UOJA01000256.1-human-gut-metagenome-genome-assembly--contig:-C19-NODE-256-length-54488-cov-306.736208_pt1 | contig 54488 bp, 44 predicted proteins | sample MGYA00242337_ERZ723884 | MGnify/ENA metagenome assembly ERZ723884
GGAACGAAGATGTGAAAGGAGAAGATGCCAAGGCTGCTTTCCAGCGCGAGATGATATTCCCTATTGGCGAACCCAACACCGCTTACGCCAAATACTTCAAAGGCAACAGTTATCTGGCACAAATATCCGACAGTCAGATACCTTTCTTCAATGTTACCTTTGAGCCAGGTTGCCGCAACAACTGGCACACGCACCACGCCACACGTGGTGGCGGACAAATGCTGGTAGGTGTAGCCGGACGTGGCTGGTATCAGGAAGAAGGAAAACCTGCGCAGGAAATCATCCCCGGCACAGTCATCCATATTCCTGCCAACGTGAAGCATTGGCATGGTGCCGCAAAAGACAGCTGGTTTGCCCACCTCGCCTTTGAAATACCTGGCGAGAACACATCCAACGAGTGGCAGGAGGCTGTGAGCGATGAGGAATATAACAAGATAAAATAACAGTTTGAAAATATAAAATATGGGCATGGTCAACCATCACGGTAGTTCATGCCCATTAATGTGGATTATGATTTATTCAATTATTAATCACGTCTATTTCAGTTTCTTGTAACCGTAAACTGCGTTATTTCCCAACTGCTCTTCGATACGGATAAGCTGGTTATACTTTGCCATACGGTCGGTACGGCTCATCGAACCGGTCTTGATTTGACCAGAGTTTGTAGCCACAGCGATATCAGCGATAGTGGTATCCTCTGTTTCACCTGAACGGTGTGATGTAACGGTTGTGTAGCCATGACGGTGAGCCATCTCGATAGCATCCAAAGTCTCGGTAAGCGAGCCAATCTGGTTCACCTTGATAAGAATAGAGTTGGCAGCACCCATCTTGATGCCCTTCTCCAAGAACTTCACATTCGTAACAAAGAGGTCGTCACCAACCAGTTGGCAACGGTCGCCGATGGCAGCTGTAAGCTTCACCCAGTTGTCCCAATCGTTCTCGTCAAGACCGTCCTCGATAGAATCAATAGGATATTTGGTGATGAGTTCTTCCAGGAACTTGATCTGCTCGGCAGCTGTGAGCTTCTTGCCGTTAGGATCTTTCTTCTTACCGTCCTTTAGCTGGCGATAATCGTAATACCACTCACCATTCTCCTGAACAGCAAACTCGCTGGCAGCGCAGTCCATTGCTATCTTCACATCCTTTCCCGGCTCATAACCGGCATCCTTGATTGCTTGGCAGATGCTCTCAAGCGCATCCTCTATACCATTGAGTGCAGGAGCGAAACCACCCTCGTCGCCGACAGCAGTAGAAAGACCACGACTCTTCAGGAGCTTTGCCAAGGCATGGAACACCTCTGCACCCATACGGATGGCCTCTTTCTCATTAGGAGCACCCACAGGACGGATCATAAACTCCTGGAAGGCGATTGGCGCATCAGAGTGAGCACCACCGTTGATGATGTTCATCATAGGAACGGGAAGGCTGTAAGTGTTACAACCACCGATATAGCGATACAACGGGATGTGGAGATACTCGGCTGCAGCATGAGCCACTGCAAGCGATACGCCAAGAATAGCATTGGCTCCCAGGTTTGACTTGGTCTTGGTGCCGTCCAACTCCAACATCTTATAGTCGATAGCACGCTGCTCCAAGGCAGAGAAACCGACCAAAGCCGGTGCAATCACGTTATTCACATTCTCTACAGCCTTTAATACTCCCTTGCCACAATAGCGGCTCTTGTCGCCATCACGAAGTTCCAAAGCCTCATTCTCACCTGTTGAGGCACCAGACGGGACTGATGCGCGACCAACGATGCCAGACTTTAATGACACCTCAACCTCTACTGTAGGATTGCCACGAGAATCCAAGATCTCTCTTGCATGAACATTTTCGATAATCATAATACAATAATATCTTTATAATTATAAAACTTTTATATAAACCGCATGAACACAACTATCGGTCGTGTAAATACGATTCTTTTCCGAGTGCAAAAATAGTAATCATAAGAGAAACCACCAAATTCGGAGCCTCATCAAAAATAGGTATTTCACTAAAGATACCGGCAAGCAAATCGTGTTCTACAGCAATTCTAACGCTCTGTCGACATCTCTCTGAATGCAGTCCACACTATCGGAATGGTCACAAGGAAAGAGATGAGGTCGCTCACAGCCTGGCAAATCTCCACTCCCAACAACCCGAAATAATGAGGAAGGATGATGATGAGAGGAATGAAAAACAATCCTTGACGCGAAGCTGCAAGTATGTTGGCACGTATTGTCTTTCTGCACGTTTGCATCATCATGTTTGCCATCATCATAAAGCTACATACTGGAAATACTATCATCTGGTAACGCAACGCTTTAATACCTATAGCTATCACGTCCGGGTCGTTACGGAACAAAGCTACAGCCTCCTCGCTGAAGATGATTAGAACCATAGACCAGAACAAAAGAAATACTGTACCAATCTTTGTACTAAACCAGAATCCTTCCTTTACCCTATCATAGAGTTTGGCACCATAGCAGAAGCCGCACATAGGTTGAAATCCCTGACCTAAACCAATAATGACGCTAAAAATGAACATGCCTATACGCGAGACGATGCTCATGGCTGCGATGGCAGCGTCGCCGTAGTTGCCGGCTACGCTGTTGAGGGCTATGGTGCTGAGACTGGCAAGTCCCTGGCGCGATATGGAGGGTGTGCCTCCGGCGATTATTTCCTTCACAAATCTTCCCTCAAAGGAAATCTTGCGATGACTGTAATGAATAACTCCTTCCTTTCTACTCATCATGAGCAGAATGACGAAGCCGCAAAACTGACCTATGACAGATGCCAATGCCGCTCCGCGAACGCCCATCGAGAATCCGAAGATGAAGAGCGGGTCGAGCAGACAGTTGATGATAGAGCCGCTCACCACTCCATATACCGAATACTTGGCAAATCCCTGAAATCGCATCTGGTTGTTGATGCAGAAGGTGCCCATGATAAAAGGCGTGCCCAGCAGACTGATGCCCAGATACTGACATGTATAAGGCAGAATGGTGGGTGTACTGCCCAGAAGAATGCTGATAGGTTCAAGGAAAAGCAAGCCTGTCATCATTATCACAACAGAAAACACCAATGTATAAAAAAGACCCGTACTTGCCATCGTCTCTGCATCCTCCGTCTTCTGAGCGCCAAGCTGTCGGGAGATATAGTTGCCCGAGCCGTTGCCGAAGAAGAAAGAGAACGCCTGTATGAAGAACATCACGCTGAACACTATACCTACTGCTGCTGTTGACTGCGTGTCTATCTGTCCTACAAAAAAAGTGTCAACCAGATTATACACGCTTGTCAACAACATAGATATGATTGTCGGCAAAGCCATTGCGCCTATCACTCGATGGACTGGCGCATGGGTAAGAAACTGATATTTTTCGTTCATATTGTTTACTTCATTGCTGTTTGTCTTCATAAAACTACTGCAAAGATGTGCTGGCGATGAAGGGTATTTTTATGGTTCCTTACATTGTGTGCTACGCTATTTCACGTATTTCCTGCCGTCCTTCACTACGATTCCCTTGTAGCTCTTGCCCACGCGCTGTCCAGCAAGGTTGTATATGGCTTCACTACCAGTTGCTGCCTTGCTTCCGCCAGCAACAATACTGATGCCGTCGGTTTGTGCCTCTGTATAGAAGAAGCGTGTGATAGGCTGCTCCAGTCTTGGAGTGCAGTCGTCGTTCACGTACGGCCAGTCCTCAGTCTCGGCATATTCGTCGAAGGTGAACTTGTCGCTGAAGTACGTCATTGCCTTCTTCGGCATATCGGGATTACAGAAGAAGTTGAAGGCGAGCGTGTTGCAGCACTCCGTACCCTCGAACGTGATGGTAAGGAGTAGGTTCTTGTTGCCACTGTAGTTCAGAGGTTTGTCGAACGGAATCTCCAGTTCGCCGTTGCCAATATAGTTATAGAGTTCGCCTGCATACTCCATTCCCGCTACAGCTTCTGTGGCAGCGTTGTAGTCATAGAACATATACAAGCCTGACTTGTCGTCGTAGCCGAAGTTCGTATCGTCAATCTCCTGTGCCCATACCTTCACGGTGCGTGGGTAGGTGTCGTATGCACATTCGTTGTGGAAGATGAAGTTCACCTTGCTTATCGCCTTGCCACCCATCTTGGCAAGCTGCTCCTTGGTGTAGATAATCTGCGAACCGGTCTTGCTGTGGGAGAAGTTCGTCGGTGCGGCAGCCCATGAGTATCCGTGGCCTACGTATACGTTGTCCTCTGTGCCGTCGGCGAGCATCTTGTCGTATTTGCCCAAAGTAACGCTGTTTTCGGGTTCCGGTGTCTTGGTCATCGCGATGTTCTTTGTCATATCCTTGTCCGGAGTGAATGTGATGTTCTCCTCGGTGTAGTCTTCGCATCCACCGCAGGTCACCTTCAGCGTGTAAGTCTTGGCGCTCTTCACCACATTGATTACGTATGTTCCCTCAGCACCGGTCGTAGCCTTGTAAACCAACTTGCTGTCGTCGGTAGCTGTAAGTTTCACTATAGCACCGTCTACCGGTTCTCCATCACAGGTCACGGTTCCTGTCATCACCGACGGGTGCTCAATCTTTCTCATAGTAATGTTCTGGGTCTTGGGTTCGCCCGGTGTGAACGTGTAGTTACTGATGACGTAATCCTCAAAATCGTCAGCCTTGGCGGTGAGGGTATAGGTCTCCTCACTCTTCACAATGCTCATTGTGTATTCACCGCTCTCATTGCTTGTGGCAGAATACTCGTTGTTGTCGTTCTTAATAGTGATGACGGCATTCTTCACAGGGGTGTTGTCGCCGAAGCAGAGCACCTTGCCCGAAAGGACAGACGGCACATCCTTCTTGGTCATGCTGATATCGAGAGTCTTCTTCTCGTCGGAAGCGAACTTCACCGGCTCTGCTGCCGTGTAGTCCTCGTAGCCCTCTGCCTTAGCGGTGAGGGTGTATTCCTTGTCGATGTTCTCAGCCTCGATGTTCAGGGTGTATTTTCCTTCGGCGTCGGTTTCTGCCTCATACTTCGTCTCGCCGCTTGTCAGCGTTACAGTAGCTCCCGCAATCGGGGTCTCGCCGCATTTCACGGTTCCTGCAAGTTCGGCAGGCTTCACTACAGGCTTTGATGCTTCCTGATAGGTGAACTTGGTGAGCGGTTGCGCCAGTTTGTCGCCATGCGAAATGGCGGAACCGCCGCCAGTGGCGTAAGGCCAGTCTTCCGACTCGTTGTAGTCGGCAAACGTTGTCTTGTCGCTGCATGTAGCCATAGCCATCTTGTCGGCTCCAGTGTTGTAGTAGAACTCTATGTCGCTTGGTGTGTCTGACGTGTCGTCGCCGTCGAAGGTTATCGTGACGAGCAGATTCTTGTTGCCGCTATAGGCAAACGGAGAGGTGAATGCAAGTTCCAGCTCGCCGTTCAGACAGTAGTAATCCACAAAATCAGCATCAAAGGCATAGTCGGAGAGAACTTTTGCAGCATCGCCATACTCGAAATACGAGTATGCCTTCTTTTCAGCACTATATGCAAAGGCGTTATCATCTATCTCCTTCACCCATACGTTCACGGTTCTCGGCAGCGGCATGAAGGTTCCCTGATTGTAGAAGACAAAGCTCATTCCCTTTATCTCCTTGCCGGCCATCTGTGCCAACTGCTCCTTGGTGTAGATAAACTGGGACCCCGTGTGCTTCACATTGAACTGTGTCGGTGTAATCATCCGCCAACTCCCCTGATAGCATTGGTCTTCGTTCCAGTCGCCTGCAACTACTTCATCGTAATTGCCCAACGATAGTGTATAGTCGTCGGCCATTGCCCATGTAGCTCCTACAGCGAGAAGCAACAGCGTCAGAATATAATTCATTTTTTTCATAATTCTTTATTTTTAATGTTACGAACTCCGTTCGTATATTTTATCTATTGGATTAATCGGAAATCACCATTAGATTAATCTGTAATTCCTATTTCAACACTACCTTCTTGCCGTTGTGGATAAACAGTCCCTTCGACGGATTGCTCACACGCTGTCCGGCAAGGTTGTACCAAACGTTGCTGTCTAATACATTGCTTGCAGAAGCGATATTCTGTATGCCATCTGTCTCCAGATTGACGATTTCTGACGTACGGTTGGTGAGGTCTACCCTCACGAGATCGGTGAACGGACTTACCACGAAAGTGTATGGCATCGAACCGTTAGGCGTGGTCCAGTCTGCGGCAGAGGCGTAGCAGTCGTAATAGAGCACCTTTGCCGTCGTGTAGCGCGATGGAGTCTGGATGCGGCATGAGGTGATGGAGTCGTTAGTGTTTTCGTTCACGGCATCCACTGCGTCGTTTCCACCCACCATATAGCTGACCACATCACCTTTCTTCAGCGTCTGCTTCACCTGGATGCGATCGAAATAGTCGGGACTTCCGTCCTTGGCTGTGTTGTTGATTACAGAGAAGAAGAGGTCCTTGCATCCGTTGTCGAATTCAAACTCCACATCGGTAATACCCGTTGTGCCGCCGGCAACTACAGCCTTTGCCGTCTTTATCTCCTTGCCTTTGTCGCCGTGGCTCTCCACTCTTATCTCATCGCCGTTGGTGCAGTAGGCACTGATGATGATTTTGTATTTGCCGTCATTTCCGCGCAAATCCATATACGGCGAGTATATCAATCCTGCCACCATACTTGCGATATAGCTCGGGAAAGCATAAGCGCTCCACCCGTAGGTCTCGGCATAGCGGTAGGCAGAGAGGTCAACGTATTCCTCATCGCCTCCGGCTGGCTCGATGATGCTTCCGAAGGTTATGCCACTGAAATCCTCGTCGACTATAGTAACCTCGCCGTCGGCAGTAACCTTCTTGCGGTCGTATACAAATACGCAGTAGCCATCGGAATTAGGCACGGCACCCCAGTTCGCGGTGAAGCCACTTGATGTAATGTCTGTTGCAACTTTTGTTTCGGGCTTATTCAATGTCAGTTGTGCCGATGCCGAAATAGCAAGCGTCAGCATGCAGATAGTCGTGTAAATCTTCTTCATATTGCCTTGTTTTTTTGAGTTATTATTATATTTTCTGAATCACATGGGATGTTTATCTCACGATGATTTTCTTTGTTCTGTCCTTATTACCTATTATATATATGCCAGGCTTGAGTGAACCGGCACGCTTGCCAACGAGTTTTCCGGTAAGGTCATACACGTTGTCTTCTGCCGAGAAACTATCCTCTGTGTATGGAATCTCACGTACGGCAGTCTCCGCACCCGTGTCCTTGGTCATAAACGAAAATGATATATCGCCCGTTTCGGCATCCTTCTTTATGTTGTATATTGGTTTGCCCATAAGGGTGGAGCCGTCAGCAAGCGCATTGTAGAGCGTCGCGGCTGGCTTGCTGACGTTGGTAAGGCTGTCAAGCACTCCACGCGGGGCCTCCATCGGATATGTGTAATAATAGGTTTCGTTTGTCACACTCCTTATCTTGCTGAACGGAGCCATACGCGGGTGGTCGTTGGTATAGGTGCCGTCGTAACCCTGGGCTGGCGTAAAGGTGCCCTTACTGTTCACGATGTTGTTGTCGAACAGAGCCTTGTCGTAGTCCACATGTATGACGAGCAGTCCACCCTCCGGCGTGTATGCGTCCCATCCCCGGTTCTTGTGGTTCTCCAGCAGATAGAACTCGTCGCTGTGATTGTCGTTGTATATGGCGTAAGCCTTGCCCTCATAGTCTTCAAGGTCTTTCATCCCGGTTATAATATCGCCGGCTTTCAGCTCTTCTATGTCAAGCCATCCTGCATATGCGCGCTCATAGCTTGTCCATCCTGCCGGACACCAACCTATACCATTCGGTCCATTGTAGCTTCCGCTTGCCAGCAAATCCCAGTCGCCCATAGTCGGTGTGTTGCTGTAGTTCGTGTCATACATGTCGGGAAGCCCCATACAGTGTGAGAACTCGTGGCAGAACACGCCCAGTCCCATCGGTGTGCTGCCCGAACTCTGGTACAGTTCATTGCTGCACGCGTATTGATTTATGAATACTCCATCCAAAGAGAATCCTCCGTTACCGTCGTTATTTGCTGTTGCCTCGTCGAGAGTCCAGGCGTTGGGCCATATTGTTCCAGTTGGTCCACCGGTAGCCTGTCCGTAGCCGGCATACAGCACAAACACCTGTTCCACTTCGCCATCGCCGTCCCAGTCGTATTTCGACCAATCGATGTTGTAAGCTGCGTCAGCGTTTTTCACCGCCTCTGTTATGAATTCACCGATATGGTCTGTTCCGCCCATTATCACCGACGGTCCGCCGTAGTATGTTGCCGACTTGCTTACCTTAACCGGACCGATGATGTCGAACGTCAGGTCAAATGCGCCACGGCTCATATCCTTGAAATAATCGTGTACGCTTCCTGCTGCACTATACTCGTTGAATCCTTCCTTGTTCAGGACGTTGTCGTAGAACTTCACGATTTGCTCGTCGCTCTTCGAGAACTTCTTGTCGCTGAAATACGCAAGAATCACAGGTGCCTTCTTACTGCCACGGAATATGGTTTTGTCATCAATTGATGGCAGGCGGCATAGAGTATTTCTACCTTTTGAAGCCGGGGCGGCCTTCGCTTGGCGAGCGAAAGACAACCTTTGCCTGGCATTTGCCATTGCTGCCTGCCGCTGAAATGCCATATCAGCAATCTGCACAGCACTTACAGGGGCAAGTTTTCCATCAGCACGCGGAGCAAGTGTCCTGCCGTCGCGCGTTATATAATAATGTGCGTACTCATCACCGACGAGTGTTACCTTCACTGCTGTTCCATCGGAGAGAATCATTTTCTTCCAACTTTTCATTGCCGGAACGGCATTGACTACAGTCGTACCCAGAATGAGCAAAGCCGAAAGGAATAGTTTTTTAATATTGTTCATATAGCTATTCTTTATAGTTATTATTAGAATTATACGAATGTCGCATCAACAACAACATGTATAACATATCTTAATATCTCTTTCTAATTATTTGTCATATAGTAGTTTTATGTGACAAAAAGCAGCTATTTACTGCAAAAGTATATCATTTTTATAATATATGCAACATCTGAAGCTAATGATTTTACAGAAAATAACGTTTTACACCTTCCGCAGTATCATTCGAGAGCAGCTGCTCACACGACATCTTGTCGATACCACCACAGCCCTTGTTCCTCATCACTGTCTTGTAAGCTCGGTTGAGATTCGCAGGGCTAAGGACTTCCACCCGTTAGACAATGCTCGTGCCGAGCATAACAAAACCCCCAACCGGCATAATCACCGGTTGGGGGCTGATAATAATGGAGTTATGACACACCTTTCTATTTCTTCACTCTCTTCACGCCGTCCACGATGTAGATGCCGGCAGGGAGTTCGTTCCATTGCTGGGTCTGCTTCACGCCCGTCACGCTAAAGATACCTTGCTTGTGGGCAGGAACGTCGGTTGTGATGTTGCTGATGCCGTTAGTGACTGGCTCAATCACCACCTTGTCGGTGACCACCTCGCCGTTGAGAGCAACGCCGTGCACATTTGCATCGAAGGCAGCGCCAGTGGGCTGGGTGATGGAGCAGCCGTCAAGCACGAGGTTTTGGAGGTCGCAGACAGAACCCAAGCTGCCAGTTGCCTCAACGTATGCGTTGCGCAAGGTTAGTGTCTCACCACTAATGCCGTCAAATCCTGCAACACCATATTTTCCTTCCGTATATAGCTTGACGCCTTCAACTGTGAGTGACGTAAGTTTCATATATATTCCACAATTCTCACTGCTCTTCAATATTAAAGTTCCAGAACCACTAATGGTGGATGTTTTATCTATTTTAATGCATGAAGAACTTGACGTAATAATGTTATTGCCGACTAACACAATTTTCAAGCCCTTTACAGAACTATTCCAAATTCCACTATTGTCGGCTACATTAATAGTAACATCCTCCATAGTAAGGGTCTTAGTCTCAGGATTGTAGCTTATCTTTCCATCCACACCGTCAATGACGCTGAGGTCCTTGCAGTTCTTTTTTGTCACATTCACGCCGGCAATGTTGAAGCCATAGCTGTCTGGCTCAATCACCACCTTGTCGGTGACCAACTCGCCGTTGAGCAACACGGAGTGATACTGTGCATCGAACTCAGCACCGTTGGGCTGGGTGATAGCGCAGCCGTCAAGCACGAGGTTCTGGAGGGCGCAGATTGAGCCTGAGCTGCCAGTTGCCTCAACGTATGCGTTGCAAATAGTGAGCTCATTACCTGATGTCTGAAATATTTGTCCGGAGATCCCCCATAATCCTTCAATATACAGTGAGATACCTTCAACAGAAAGCGAAGAGGGCAGAAACAATCCACAATTATCACTGCTCTTCAGTCTGAGAGTTCCAGAACCACTAATGGTTGATGGTTGCCCTATCGTAATGCCTGCTTGATTTGCCGTAATAGTGTTATTGCCGACTAAATTAATCTTCAAGCCTTTTACATCTCTATTCCAAATTCCAGCTTTTTCGCCAGTTATGTTAATAGTAACATCCTCCATAGTAAGAGTCTTAGTCTCGGGATCGTAGCTCATCTTTCCATCCACACCGTCAATGACGCTGAGGTCCTTGCAGTTCTTTTCTGTCACATCCACGTCGGCAATCTTGATGCCATAGTAAGGCTCAATCACCACCTTGTCGGTGACCATCTCACCGTTCAATACCACGGCATTATTCTGTGTACTGAACCGAGCACCGTCGGGTTGTTTGATGGAACAGTAGTCAAGCACAAGGTCGGCGATATCGCAGATGGAACCCGAAGAGCCCTTGGCTTCAACGTGGGAGTTGTGGATGGTGAGCACCTCTTCTGCCACGTTTCTGTTTGTGGATATGCCCCATAAGCCCTCTGCCTCCAACCAGCAGTTGCTGATTTCGAGAGGACAACCGCCGAAGAGCAAGGCGCATCCGTTGCTCTTTACGCTGAGTTTTCCGCTGCTGTTGCTCCAAATTGTCGTCTCCTCTTTCAGGTATATGCCAACCGCTCCAGTAACATTAATGTTGTTTGTGCCGATCAACTCTATCGTAAGGTAGTCGCAGGTTTCGTTCAAGATGGCGTTACAGTCATTTGCCTCAATAGTGGCGTTGTCGAGAGTCAGGGTTCTTGTGTTCGGATCGAAATACACCGTGCCGCTCACTCCGCTGATTTCGGTGAGGTCATAACGGTTGTAGCCCGTAATATCCTCTCCGGCAATCTTGATGCCATACGTCTCTTGCGCCATTGCGAACGCTGACGACATCATCATTATCATAAGCATGAGGAACATGCGCATCCATGTGCCGCCTCTTGCAGAATTCTCAAGAAGCTGCGGGATGACTGACTGTTGGTTACGGTTTAGTTTTTTCATAATCAGTTGGGTTTTAATTATTAAACATGTTTTTGTGTTATGCCCCTAAAGGCATTGTTTTCGTCTGCAAAATTAGCGTTTTTCGGATAAAGTCAATAGGATATAATTTACAAAAAATAGCCAATTTCTTACAAAATCACCTGTTTTTGTAAATTTCGCACATGAATTTACCAAAACGAGATTATAGAAAGACTGCATTTGGGGAACTGCACTCCATTTTCCTTAGCCAATGATTTTAAGACAAAAACCAAGATAAACCGGCTGCGCAGGAAACCGTGTTCCTGCATTTTCTGCATCAAAATGTTTGCAAAACTCGTCTATAATACAAAATAATTCTGTAACTTTGTAATCAGTAGTCATATTAAATATGTTTGTAACTGTTTGAGTTTCATCTTTAAAGGTACAAAATATTTATGAGACTACCAACTTTTTATAAACAAAATCTTATCCCGAACTGGGGTAAATTATGAACCCAGAAGAAAGAAAACATATAGAAGTGGTTGCCGCCGTTATCTGCGACGGCAACCGCATATTTGCCACACAAAGAGGTTATGGCGAATGGAAAGACTGGTGGGAGTTTCCAGGCGGAAAGATGGAGCCTGGCGAAACGCCCGAAGCAGCCCTGCAAAGAGAGATACGCGAGGAGCTGGCAACTGAAATCTCCGTGGAAAGCCTCCTCATCACAGTCAGCTACGACTACCCCAACTTCCACCTGACCATGCATTGCTACATCTGCAAAGTGAAAAGCGGCAGCCTTACCCTACTCGAGCACGAAGCCGCCAAATGGCTCACGCGCGACGAGCTAAACTCCGTCAAGTGGCTTCCGGCAGATGAGGAAGTGGTGGAGATGATAAAAGGCTGATTCACTTAGGCACAAACCCCTTACACGTTTTTGCCGTATCTGGTGGCGTTTTTTGAGGAACTCCCATGCGCATATAGGCTCCACAATATGCCACATTATTACTACGATTCCGCCATGCAAGATTACACTTACACATAAAGCATGTTCTCTTGCTTGGAGGAATACCGGAAGCATCAAATTGCGCTTGTAAATCCTCCGTCTGCCTTTGTTTTTCCCTAAACCTTGTTCTTCCTTCCGAAGCATCCGCAAACTCCCTAGACATCTGTTTGTACATGGGATATGAAGACACTTGGTTAAAAGCATTACGCCTCTCTTCGGCCTCTTTTAGCCGATTGCGCCTTTCCTCAACCGCAACATCATATTGCTCAAGTTTGCATATTCGATAACGATTGCCACTATTTTCTATTACAAGGATAGAACCGCTCTCTTTTGATCTTACTCCAACACAATAATAATAGAGTTCGCATTCTTTGCATTCGTCCTCATTTTTTACTTTTATCCGTTTGTTCGCCTTCTCATAACGAGGTTCAATGCTGTTAAAATACTCTTGGTTGTTGAACCATATCCTATCCTTATTCTCTTCCAGCAGAAACTTCTCCACAGATTCAAGCGTCTGATTTGAAAGATTAATCTCAAGACAGTTAAGATTCTTATAATCAATAGCTTGTTTATGCCGAACCTTATAATCGAAAGTAAATTCTATGATATATTGTTGGTTGTCCTTTGTAGTAGCAATAACATCAGGTTGCTTATCTTCCCTTTCGTAACGTCCATCAATTTTAACGTCAACAAACTCAATATCCTTTTCCTTGAAAATACCATAGTAAGAAGGAGCATGAATCTTTTTCCGAGTCTGTATTATTTGCTCCGCAAGCTTGTACAGTACAACCCTGTAGCAAATATCCAGATTAGCCCCACGGTTGTCGCTATGATGCGCAAATCCATGCTCCTTAATATCACCATGTCTCGCCAGCAGCTTCTCACGACAACAAGGACACACACAACCGCACGCAAGTCCTCTTGGCACATCGTCCACATGTACCATTTTGCCTTGCGCATCCTCAGCCCACGAAAAAACAAAGTTGTTGCCCATATATGTTTTATATTATCAAGTTCAAATATAAATTAATACAGCAAAGATAGCATATAAATTTGATAATCATCACATCAGATAAACAAATTTATTTTGATATTATGAATTTTCCAACAATATAGACAATCAGCCAATAAAACTTAATATTAATATTCCATTTGTGCACGTCAAGACCACATACTGATTTCATAGGCTTGCATATTTGGGGTTAAAATTCTTCCCAAAAATAAATATAATTTGTGACTTAGAGCACGTTGATGCAAGATTTCAGGTGTGTCGGTCTTGACATTTTAACTCAAGCAGCGAGCACTCGGAGATATTCATTTCTGTTTTTTATCCCAACTGGCTTATAATTCGGAAATTTTATCTAAATTTGTATAAGATAAGCTGTGGCTCAGGATATCTGCGGCAATACGTAAGGCGCCAACGATAATCCAAAGAATAGGTTATCGAAAAATTGACAGTCTGGAAAGACTTTACATGTAAGTGCAAGAGAATTATGAAGAACAACAGAAAGCAAATAAACATCCAGTATTACGACTCGCCATGCGGCCGATTGGTTTTGGCTTCTTTCGCTGACAGTCTATGCCTTTGCGATTGGAGCGACAATCCTTTTGCAGAGCGCAACATGCGTAGACTTACAAGGGGCATGAATGTTTCTTTCAAGACTGGGACAGCCTCTGTCTTGGAAGAGACCAAAAGACAACTCGACGAATACTTTGCCGGCAAGCGCAAGGCTTTCGACATACAGTTACGACTGACGGGTACTGATTTTCAGAATGAAGTGTGGAACGCTTTGCTCGACATTCCGTACGGAGCGACAAAGAGTTATAAGGATATAGCGCGATACATCGGCAAGCCCAAGGCCGTAAGAGCCGTGGCTGGAGCCATAGGCGCAAACGGCATCAGCATCCTGATCCCTTGTCATCGAGTAATAGGCAGCGACCATTCACTGACAGGCTATGCGGGAGGATTGGAGGCAAAGAAAATGTTGCTTGGTGTGGAGACAATTGTTTATAAGTGAGATAGTAAAAACTTTATAAAAGCTGAAGCCTTTTAGTTAAATAATCGCAATGTTTTAGCCTCCGAACGTCATGATTATTGCAAAATAGATATCTTTGTGCAGTAAATGACACATCGATTATACATACACCATAACGCCCTTCGTTTATAGTAAGTCGTCTAAACACCCCTTTTGCAGACAACTTATTATTAACGAATCATATATTTAATGGGCTTAATCATATTATATTTCTTAGGTGCTCTGTCACTATCCTTTTTATGTTCCGTCCTCGAGGCGGTACTCCTATCCACTCCTATGTCGTTCATCTCCATGAAGGAGACTGGTGGCAATAAGACTGCCGCTTTGATGAAACAGTACAAGAACAACGTGGACCGCCCGGTAGGCGCAATCCTTTCGCTCAACACCATTGCACATACCATAGGTTCGGCAGGCGTCGGCGCGGAGTCGATGAAGCTCTTCGGCGAAGAATACTTCGGACTGATATCAGCCATTCTCACGCTGTTGATTCTTGTGCTTTCCGAAATCATCCCCAAGACCATCGGAGCGTCGTATTGGCGTTCGCTCGCCATGCCTTCTACCAAGATTATCCGCGTGCTCATCTTCATCACCTACCCGCTCGTTCTGCTCTCAGAACTAATCACAAAGTTGTTCACTCCGAAGAATCATCAGGCTTCTGTGAGCCGCGAAGAAGTGTCGGCGATGGTTGACGTAGGCACCACGGAGGGCATCTTCCGCGAATCGGAAAGCAAAATAATAAAGAGCTGCATCCGTCTGGCGAGTGTTAAGGCACGCGAGGTGATGACTCCATCCATTGTGGTAGAATCTGCCAACGTGAACCTTACCATAAAGGAGTTCTACGAGCAGCAGACATGGAACTTCTCACGCATACCGGTATACGACAACAGCAAGGATTACATCATCGGCTATGTGCTGAAAGACATGGTGCTGAAGGAGTTATCAGAAGATAAGTTCGATACCAAACTCTCCGACCTCATGCGCCCGATTCTTTCCTTCAACGAAGACGATTCAGTATATCAGATATGGGAAAAGATGCTGGAGAAACGCGAACACATCTCCATCATCCTCGACGAATATGGCTGCCTACGTGGCGTGGTGTCAATGGAAGACATCATAGAGACCATGACCGGCGTCGAAATCGTGGACGAGGATGACGTGGCTGTTGACATGCAGGCTTTCGCCAAAGAGAAGTCACGCAGAAGGTTTAACGCTTCAACATGTTTTGGCACACATTCGGGCGTTTAATCAGATTACCGCGCACCGAAAACATCATTACAGCAGCGTGGTAATAGCGTTACCGTGCAAAGGTAATATCATTACCACGCTGCTGTAACTATGGTATCTTCACCTGCTCCACCTCCTTCACGAGCGAGTCTTTTCCGTTGAGCAAGTAGTATTTCACTCTTACCACGTTGTTAATCTCGGCAGAGCCTTTTACGCGTATGTGTCGTGTCTTGCCATAGACGGTGGTGTCGCGGCGTGAGGGATAGGACACAAGCTGTATGAACTCTCGGGTAGATCCGCTACCGATGTAGTAGAGTCCCACGCTGTCGGCTACAAACGTAGTATCGGCAGCCTTTGCGCGTGCCTTCTTGTTAATCAAAGCCGTGTCGGCAGGCTCAAATACCGAAGCCGCAACCGTATCGCCCAAATTAGGCGAGGATGCGAAGCGGCAACTTGTGAGAGCAAAGCCAGCGGCTACGATGCACGCAGCAATAAACAATATCGATTTCATTCTGTTTCTTAAATTTAAAATTACTGATAAAAATGAGGGTGAGTCAAAACTATAACATTTCGTTACAACTGCTTGCAATGGCTACGGCAGGAATGTCGTAGCCTCCTACAGTGTGGATGCGTGGGTATAGCAAGGATGCTATACCCCCTACTCCTTCATCGACAGCGAAATACGCTGGCGCTTGCAGTCCACTTCCGTCACGCGCACCACAACGTGCTGATGGAGCTTTACGACGTCGTTCGGATCCTTCACATACCGGTCAGCAAGCTGCGAGATATGCACCAATCCGTCCTGATGCACGCCGACGTCGACGAATGCTCCGAAGTTTGTGATGTTCGTCACGATACCAGGCAGAAGCATACCCACCTGCAAGTCGCCAATCTCATGCACACGCGGGTCGAACTCGAACACCTCAACCGCAGCACGCGGGTCGCGTCCCGGTCGCTGCAGCTCAGCCATGATGTCGGTAAGCGTAGGCATGCCGACAGCGGGAGTGACGTAGCGGTCGAGCTTTATGGTCTTCTGCAGCTCTTTGTCGGCTATGAGCTGCTGCACGGTGCAGCCCTTGTCCGCAGCCATGCGCTTCACAATGTCGTAGCTCTCGGGATGCACGGCGCTGTTGTCGAGCGGATTCTTGGCGTCGGGTATGCGCAGGAAGCCGGCACACTGGACGAAGGTTGCCGGTCCGAGTCGCGGCACCTTCTTCAGTTCGGCACGCGAGCGGAAAGGACCGTTCTGCTCTCTGTAGAGTACGATATTCTTAGCCGTAGTGGCGTTCAGTCCGCTGACGTAGGTAAGCAGGTGGCGGCTGGCTGTGTTGAGGTTGACACCAACCGTATTCACACACGACTCCACAACCATATCGAGCGACTTCTTCAGCTCCGTCTGGTCCACATCGTGCTGATACTGGCCTACGCCGATGCTCTTCGGGTCAATCTTCACAAGCTCAGCAAGCGGGTCCATAAGGCGTCGTCCGATAGAAACCGCTCCACGCACCGTCACGTCCTCCTTCGGAAACTCCTCACGCGCAACCTCCGAAGCCGAATAAACCGAAGCGCCGTCCTCGCTCACCACGAAGACATGTATCTTCGGGTCAAGACCAATCTCCTTTAAGAAAGCCGACGTCTCTCTGCTTGCCGTACCGTTACCCACGGCAATCGCCTCTATACCGTATTTCTCCACCATGCCCAACACCTGGCGTGCTGCGCCACGCGTATCGCTCTTGGGCGGATGCGGATAGATAGCCTCGAAATGGAGCAGCGTGCCTTGGGCGTCGAGACAAACCACCTTGCAGCCCGTTCTGAAACCCGGGTCAACGCCCATTACACGCTTCTGTCCGAGCGGAGCGGCGAGCAGGAGCTGACGCAGGTTCTCGGCGAACACGCCTATAGCCTCCTGGTCGGCGGTCTGCTTGCTCGACACGGAGAACTCGGTCTCTATCGAAGGCTTCAACAGACGCTTGAAGGCGTCGTCGGCAGCCTCGCCTACCAGCTTGCTACACTCGCCGTAGCCACGCACGTACTGCGCCTTTATCTTCTGTTTGCATGCCTCGTCGTCGGCAGAGATGCTCACCTTGAGGAAGCCCTCGCGCTCGCCGCGTCGCATGGCAAGAAGGCGATGGGAAGAGCAGCGGCGGAGCGACTCAGAGAAATCGAAGTAGTCGCGGTATTTCTGCGCTTCCTCGGCATCAGCCTTCGCCTTTACAGCCTTTGAGGAGATGACAGCCTCGCGTCGGTAGATGGCTCTGACCGCCTTGCGCACACTCTCGTTCTCGTTGACGGCTTCGGCTATTATGAACTTTGCGCCCTCAAGCGCTTCTGCCACCGACTTCACCTCGCCCTTCACAAAACGTTCGGCTGTGCGTGAGATGCCCTTGTCGAGCTGCAGGAGGATGGCGTTGGCGAGCGGTTCGAGTCCGTTCTGTCGGGCTATGTCTGCCTTTGTGCGGCGCTTCGGCTTGTAGGGCAGGTAGATGTCTTCGAGCTCGGAGAGCGTCCAGCAACTGTCGATGCGCTTGCGCAGATCGTCGGAGAGCTTGCCCTGGCTCTCGATGGTAGAAAGAATGGTATCCTTGCGCTTGGCGATGTCGGTGAGTTTCTCGCGCATGAGCGCTATGTCAGACACCTGCACCTCGTCCATATTGCCGGTCATCTCCTTGCGGTAGCGACTGATGAACGGAATGGTGCAGTTCTCGTCGAGCAGCTGCAACGTGTTCTCCACTCCGCGCTGCGACAGACCAAGTGCCTCGGATATGATTGGTGTGAATGTATTCATCTTGCTTGTGTTTATGCAGATACAACAAGAGGTTATGACTGGAGAGCCATAACCTCTTTTCTGAAAATAAGTATATACGGCTTATTTCTGTTTGTTTATCTTCTTGGCTACGTAGGCGTCGATAACCGCAACGGCTGTGATGTTCACAATGTCGCGTACCGAGCTTTCGAAGTCGGTGAAGTGGATCGGCTTGTTCAAGCCCATCTGAATCGGGCCGATGATTTCGGCATCGGGGTCGAGCGCCTGCAGCATCTTGTAGCTGCTCTGAGCACTGCTCATGTTCGGGAATACGAGCGTGTTGACGTCCTTGCCCTTAAGGCGTGTGAACGGATACTTGTCGTCGCGCAGCTGCTTGTTCAGCGCAAAGTTGACCTGCATCTCGCCGTCGATGCACATATCGGGGAAGCGGCGCTGCAACTCGTCGACAGCTGCATGCACCTTCACCGGACTGCCAATCTCGTCTGTACCGAAGTTGGAGTAGCTTATCATGGCTATCTTCGGCTCCTCGTTGAAGAAGCGCACGGTGTGGGCCGTGAGGCGTGCCACGTCGGCAAGGATATGCTCGTCTGGGTGGCGGTTGATAAGCGTATCTGAGATGAAGAACACGCCCTTCTTGGTGTTGAGGATGTGCATTGTGGCGAATGTGCTGTACTCGTCGCGGATGCCAATTACCTCCTTGGCTACCTTAATGGTATTCGAATACTTGGTGTAAAGACCGGTGATGAACGCGTCGGCGTCGCCCGTCTCTACCATCATCATACCAAAGTAGTTGCGCTCGTACATCTTGTCGTATGCCTCCTCGAAGGTGTAGCCCTGGCGCGCACGCTTCTTGGCGAGGTGCTTGGCATATGTGGCACGGCGGCCCTGCTCCTGGTCGGCACGCATGTCTACGATGTCGATGCCCTCAAGACTCAGCTTCAGACGCTGCGCCAAGCGCTGCAGACGGTCGGGATTGCCGAGAAGTACAGGATGGCAGATGCCCTCAAGGCGTGCCTGAACGGCTGCCTTCATCATAGACGGGTGACCACCCTCGGCGAACACTACGCGCTGCGGATGCAGACGGGCTGTGTCGTGGAGGTTGCGTGTGAGCTTTGTCTCCTGACCCAGCAGCTGCATAAGATTCTTCTTGTAGGCGTCCCAGTCGGTGATGGTCTTGCGTGCTACTCCACTCTCAATTGCAGCCTTGGCAACAGCCGCACTCACCTCTGTGATAAGACGAGGGTCGACAGGTTTCGGGATGAAGTATTTCGGACCGAACGTGAGGTCGTTAACGTGATATACCTCGTTCACGATATCGGGCACGGGCTGCTTTGCGAGGTCGGCAATGGCATGAACGGCAGCCATCTTCATCTCCTCGTTTATAGCCTTGGCGTGAACGTCGAGGGCTCCACGGAAGATGTACGGGAAACCGATTACGTTGTTTATCTGATTGGGATAGTCGCTTCTGCCGGTAGACATGAGCACGTCGGGGCGACTTGCCATTGCGTCCTCGTAGCTAATCTCGGGCACGGGGTTGGCAAGGGCGAACACGATAGGCTGGTCTGCCATAGAGCGAATCATATCCTGCGAGAGCACGTTGCCCTTAGAGAGTCCGACGAACACGTCGGCGCCCTTCACGGCTTCCTCAAGGGTGTGTACATCGGTGCGCTTTGTGGCGAACAGGGCCTTCTGCGGAGTGAGGTTCTGACGGTCGGCGGTGATAACACCCTTCGAGTCGAGCATCACGATATTCTCTACTTTTGCGCCAAGCGCTACGTACAGCTTAGTGCAGCTGATAGCGGCTGCTCCTGCTCCGTTTACAACAATCTTTACGTCGGCGATGTTCTTGCCGGCTACCTCAAGCGCATTCTTCAAGCCGGCTGCCGAGATGATGGCTGTGCCGTGCTGGTCGTCGTGCATCACGGGGATGTCAAGGGTCTTCTTCAGACGCTCTTCGATGTAGAAGCACTCAGGAGCCTTAATGTCCTCAAGGTTGATGCCGCCGAAGGTAGGCGCAATCTTCTCTACTGCCTCGCAGAACTTCTCCGGATCTTTCTCGGCAACCTCGATGTCGAACACATCGATGCCGCCATATATCTTAAAGAGCAGACCTTTGCCTTCCATAACTGGCTTGCCGCTCATCGCTCCAATGTCGCCAAGACCTAACACGGCGGTGCCGTTTGAAATCACAGCGACAAGATTGCCTTTGTCTGTGTACTTATACACATCGTCCGGATTCTGCTGAATCTCAAGACACGGGAAAGCTACACCAGGAGAATACGCCAAACTAAGGTCGGTCTGGGTGTGGTAAGGCTTTGTCGGCTTCACCTCAATTTTGCCAGGACGTCCACTTTCGTGATACTCCAATGCACTTTCTTTTGTGATTTTAACCATTGTATTAAATAATTATTAGATATAGAATTTCACCGCAAAGTTACTGAAAAAGCTTGGATTAATGGCATCGGTTAAAAAATTGTTTCGCACGTTTTGTTTAAAATAACATAAAAACTCACAGCTCTTTGAAAGTTTTTTTATACTTTTGCGGAAAATTATAACGATATTCATCAGATTATAAATAGTTTTCTATGTACAAGGGAAGTTCTCAAACATGCTATAAATTGGAATTGCGCAACAGGATTCTGAAGGCTGCCATGACCGAATTCTTGCACAAGGGCGTCAAGTCGGTAAAGATGGACGACATAGCCAACACTCTTGCCATATCCAAACGCACGTTGTATGAGATTTATTCCAATAAGGAGGAACTTCTGCTTGAGGCGGTGCGCATACACGAGCAGGAGTTTAACGACCACATGCTGCAATACAGCTTGAACAAAAACCATAATGTGATGGATATCATCATCGAGTTCTACAAGAAAAAGCTGCTTGCCATTGCCGACGTGTCGCCTTTGTTCCTCGTCGAACTGCGCAAGTACAAGCAGGTCGTGGAGTATCTCGAGAAGCAGAATGCAGAGCGCCACAACAACGCGCTATTGTTCTTCCGTCGTGGTGTTAAAGAAGGTTTCTTCCGTTCCGACCTCAATTTCGACATTATCCTTAAAACAAGCTCTGCGTCTGCCAACTATGCCATGGAGACGCAGATGTACAAGAACTACAGCATTACTGCAATCATGCACAACACAATATTCCTTTATCTGCGCGGCATCTGCACAACGAAAGGCATAAAGGAACTGGATGCTGCTATCGAACAATGAGTTTTGAGTTTTGAATTGTGCGCTTCGCACATTCGGCGCAGCCGACAATTCAAAACTCAAAATTCAAAACTCAAAATTCATAAACTCACTATAGACGTGTAACCGACTTCACTCCCTTCACGGTGCGCAGCTTCTTCAACAATGCGTCGAGCTTCGACGTGTCGTCAATCAGCACGTTCAGATTGCCGCTGAACAGTCCGTCGTGACTGTCGATGTTTATCGACTTCATCACAATCTTTTGCTCCTTAGAGATGATGCTTGTAATGTTGTTCACGATGCCGAGGTCGTCGTTGCCTACAACGCGCAGCGTGATGTTATACTGCGATGTTCCCTTGCCGCTCCATCTTGCTTTCACTATTCGATAGCCGAAGCGCTTACGCAGTTCGGGGGCGTTCGGACAGTCCTGACAATGTATCTTGATACCGCCGTTCACGGTCACGAAGCCGAATATCTGGTCGCCGTAGATAGGATGGCAGCATTGTGCCAGCGAGTAGTCTACGCCTTTAAGGTTGCGGTCGATAACCAGCTCGTCGTCTGACGACTTTGTGCGGAAGCTGTTTGCGTTATTGTCTTTGTCAAGCACAAACTCTTCTGCCGAACGTATCGCAGCGCCCATCTTCTGGTTTGCGCCGTGTTCCTTCTCGGCTATGTATCCGTCCACAACATCGTTGATGTCTATCTTCTCGTCTACGAGTTGTCTGTAGAAGTCGGAAGTCTCTTTGAAGCCCATCTTCGAGATGAGATGGTAAAGCACGCTCTCCTCAAGCTCTATCTTTCGGTTCTTGAACTTGCGCTCGAGCATCTCTTTCGCAAACACTCCGTCCTTCACCTTCAGCTCCTTCAGCGCAAGGCGTATCTTCGACTTCGCACGCGAGCTTTGCACGATGTTCAGCCACTCCTGCTTCGGCGTCTGATTGTTCTGCGTCAGAATCTCTATTGTGTCGCCCGAGTGAAGCACCTCTCTGAACGAAACGTTCCTGCCGTTTATCTTGCCGCCCACACACTTGTTGCCGACGCCTGAGTGTATGTGGTAGGCGAAGTCGAGCACGGTCGATCCTTTCGGAAATTTCAGCAGATCGCCTTTCGGCGTGAACACGAACACCTCGTCTTCGTACAGATCCATCTTGAACTGGTCCATAAGCTGCAAGCTGTCGCCTGCTTCGAGTGCTGCTCGTATGTTGTTGAGCCAATCGTCTATGCCCGAATCGCCCTTGATGCCCTTATAGCGCCAGTGCGCAGCCAGACCTTTCTCGGCTATCTCGTCCATGCGCTCGGTGCGTATCTGCACCTCCACCCACTTCTGCTCCGGACCGAGCACGGTTATGTGCAGACTCTCGTAGCCGTTCGACTTCGGCACCGAGAGCCAGTCGCGCAGACGCTTCGGGTTGGGCTGGTACATGTCGGTGATGAGCGAGTAGGTCTGCCAGCATTGCATCTTCTCTTCGCTCAGCGGCGAGTCGATGATGATGCGTATAGCGAAGAGGTCGTAGATGCCCTCAAAACCGCATTGCTGCTTCTTCATCTTCTGCCATATCGAGTGTATGCTCTTCGTTCTGCCTTTTATATGACTCTTTATGCCCATGGCGTCGAGCTTCTCGGCGATAGGTTTTATGAATTTCTCTATATATGCATCGCGCGAGCGCTTCGTCTCGTTGAGCTTCTCCTTTATCATATAGTAGGCGTCGTGCTCAAGATACTTCAGGCTGAGGTCTTCCAGCTCGCTCTTCAGCTTGTAGAGGCCCAGCTTGTGTGCCAGCGGAGCATACAGATAGCTCGCTTCTTCTGCCACTTTCTGCTGCGCTTCGTTGTTTTCGGTATCGCGGATATGGCGCATAAGCACCACGCGCTCAGATATCATAATCAGCACCACGCGCATGTCCTCGGCGAACGAGAGCAGAAGGTTGCGAAAATTCTCGCTCTCTATCACCGGCGACTTGCGGTATAGCTCGTGAATGCGTACAAGGCCTCGGATGATATGCGCTATGCTCGTGCCGTATTCTGTCTCTACCTCTTCTATCGTGAGACTCTCGTTCGCCACGCTGTTGTAGAGCAATATCGACAGCACGCAGTCGCGCTTCATGCCTATCTCCTCAAGCTCCAGCAGAGCGGTCTGGAAACTCATAAGTATAGGGTTCAGTCCGAAAACGTCTCTCTTTATCTTGTTCTCCTGCAGATCGCTCTCTATCTGCTTGCGCACCTTCTCAGCGTCTTCCTCCCGGTATTCGTCGCCCATCTGCTGCCTCAGCTGCTCGCTCATCTCAAGGAGCTCTGCCTTCTCTTCTTCTGTAAATTTGAACATTTCTCCCATAACTTTTGTGTTTATGTGCAAAACATTTTGTCTAATACAAAGACAAAGGTAAGAAGATTTTCCGAAAAACTTACAAAATAGTCGCTTTTATTTGAACAGACCGTAAAGCATCGCGTCTATCTGGTCCGTGATTTTTCTGAACGCTTCCGTGTCCGACTCAAACTTCTGCGTGTCGCCGTCCACTATTATCAGCCTTCCCTTGTAATTCTTTATCCACTCCTCGTCTCTCTCGTTCAGTCCCGTCAGATAGTCGATGCGTATCGTCTGCTCGCATTCGCGTCCGCGCTTGCCTATCTGGCTGATAAGGTTTGGCACCGTCGAGCGTATGTATATCATAAGGTCGGGCAGCTTCACGAGCGTCATCATCGTGTCGAACAGATCCGAGTAGTTCTCGAAGTCGCGGTCAGACATATATCCCTGTCCGTGCAGATTGGGCGCAAAGATGCAGGCGTCCTCAAAGATGGTGCGGTCCTGAATGATGTCCTTGTCGCTCTGGCTTATCTCCACCACTTCCTTGAAACGCTTGTTCAGGAAGTATATCTGCAGATTGAACGACCATCTCGACATATCGTTGTAAAAGTCGTCGAGATACGGATTGTGTTCAACGGGTTCGAAACGTGGCGACCAGTTATATCTTTTTGCCAACATCTTGGTCAGGGTGGTCTTGCCGCTGCCAATGTTTCCGGCTATAGCTATATGCATTGTTCTTTCTGTTATTTAGAGTGAGTATGATTGGTTGCCAAGATAGCGTCTATCTTGTCCGTAATAAAGCTGAAGTCCTCGGGGCGCGTCTTGTAGTCGAGTTTGTCCACATCTACCGTAAGCACCTTGCCCTTGTATTTGTTAAGGATAAAGTCCTCGTAGCGGTCGTTCAGTCCTTGCAGATACTCTATAGGTATCTTCTGCTCGTAAACGCGGCCGCGCTTCTGTATGTTCTCCACGAGGTGTGGCACCGAAGCTCTCAGATAAATCATCAGATCGGGCAGCTTCACCTTCTCCATCATTATCTCGTACAGCTCCATATACGTCTCAAAGTCGCGGTCGCTCATGTTTCCCTGCTCGTAGTTGTTCGCCGTGAACACGAACACGCCTTCATGAAGGGTGCGGTCCTGAATGACGATGTTCTCCGAATCCGCAAATCCTATAACGTCCTTGAAGCGTTCTTTCAGAAAGAACACCTCCATGGCGAACGACCAACGCCGCAGATCCTTGTAGTAGTCGTCCATGTACGGATTGTTCACTACTGTCTCATACCGCGGTTCCCATTGGTAGTGCTCCGCAAGCATCTCTGTGAGCGTTGTCTTGCCGCAACCAATATTTCCTGCTATTCCTATATACACTTGTTCTGATCTGTATGTTGATTAAACTTACTTATGCTTGCTATACTCATACTCGCCGCCGGTTATCTCCCGTAGCGTCAGATTCCTATAGAGAATGTTGTACATCTCTGTCCACTGACTGCCCAAGCGGAAGCGCACGCCCTCGTCTTCGTATATGAAGCGTATCGTGCCGTCGCCGCCTATTGCCATCGTCGAGTATGCCGACTTCCCGTCCGTCACTTCATAGCGCTTCCAGCCGTCCACCCAGTCCTCCGGAGTCCTCCAGTCGTCTGCCTCGCCGAACGCCTTCCAGTATATCGACACATGGCTGCGGCGCTCCAGGTTCGACGGATGGTCGCCGTGCGAGCCGCGCGGCACCGACTGCAGGGCTACGTACGCACGCTTGCCGCCCACTGCCTTTGCCGGCACCAGCAGAATCTCGCCGTTCGTGTTGTTGTTCAGAGTGGCCGTTCCGCCGTCTTCTGCTTCAGACGCTACCGGCGTGGCCCAGCTTCCGCTGTTATATTTCTTGTTCTCGTACGTGTAGATGTTGAAGCAGCGCCCCTCCTTGCCGCCGCGCCTGCAGCTCAGCAGCACGCGTCCGTCGGGCAGCTCCTCTATCTTCGCCTCGTCGCCCTCGGGTGCCGGGCGTGCATCGGCGCCGCCTAACGGCTTCCACGTGCCGCCGAAGTCGTCCGAGTAAACCACGAGGCTTCCCTCGTTCGTCACCACCGCCGAATAGATGCGGTAGTAAGCGCCGCGCTTCACGAGTCTGCTCTGACAGATCTTTCCGCTCGTGAAGAACAGGCGGTATATGTTGCCGTGGCCGCGATACATGTCGTATATCTCCTGCGTCACCTCGCCGCCCCTCCATGTGCGTCCGTCGTCCTCGCTATAGTAGCGGCCCACCTTCAGCGCCTCGCTGTAGTCGCCCGGCGTCGTCACCCTCGACCGTCCGTAGCCCACTTCGCCCGAACCGGTCATTATCAGCATCCGTCCCGTCCTGCGGTCGCGCACCACAGCCGCGTCGCCATGGCTTTGGTCGAAGTTGCCGCTGCCGAAGCCCCTCACGGCGCATTCGGCTGTCCCCCATGTGCGCCCGCCGTCCTTGCTCCGGCGCACCTCTATGCTGATGTTGCCTGCCGACCCCACGTCGCCCCAACTCGTAGCGTCCGTCACACCCGAACGGTTGTCCGCGAAGGCTATCACCTGCTCGTCGTATGCCACGATGGCCGGAATGCGATAATACTCATGCCGCGCCGTGTCCGTCTGCCATAGCGTCGTCTGCGCACAACACAATGTGGAAGCAAGCGCAACCACTACCGTAGTAACTATTTTCTTCATCTTCTTCGTTTTTTAGGTAAATTATTTCTTTCTAAGCCATGGCTGCCTCCCCCAAGGGCGCGCAGCCGTCTCTGCTGCACCAACCATCCTAAAGGTCTCCGCAGCAAAGCTCCATCAAGGGGGTGCAGCAGTCTCTGCTGCACCAACCAATCTAAAGGTCTCCGCAGCAAAGCTCCATCAAGGGGGTGCAGCAGTCTCTGCTGCACCAGCCATCCTAAAGGTCTCCGCAGCAAAGCTCCCTCAAGGGGTGCAGCAGTCTCTGCTGCACCAACCATCCAAAGGTCCGCAGCAAAGCTCACTCAAGGGGGTGCAGCAGTCTCTGCTGCACCAACCATCCTAAAGGTCTCAGCAGCCAAAGCTCCTTTTAGCCAGCAAAGTTAGCAATTTTTATCGAGAAAATTGTAACTTTGCACTCTAATCACAAATATACACCCAGTTCAACAATTATGATTACAGTCGATGCACTAACCGTCGAGTTCGGCGGCACCACCCTTTTTAAAGACGTCTCCTTCCAGATAAACCCCAAGGACCGCATAGCTCTCATGGGCAAGAACGGAGCCGGCAAGAGCACGCTGCTCAAGATCCTGGCCGGCGTCCGCACAGCCACACGAGGCTCCGTTTCGGCGCCCAAGGACTGCGTCGTGGCCTACCTCCCCCAGCACCTCCTTACCGAAGACAAGCGCACCGTGTTCGACGAAACGTGCCAGGCGTTCGCCCATCTCCATGAAATCCAGGCAGAAATCGACCGCATCAACAACCAGCTCTCTACGCGCACCGACTACGAGAGCACCGACTACATGCTGCTCATCGAGAAGCTGTCCGCCCTCTCCGAGCGGTTCTACGCCATCGACTCCACCCACTTCGACGAGCACGTCGAGAAGACGCTACTCGGACTCGGCTTCCAACGCTCCGACTTCAACCGCCCCACAAGCCAGTTCTCCGGCGGATGGCGAATGCGCATCGAGCTGGCCAAACTCCTACTCAGGTCGCCGGACGTCCTCCTACTCGACGAGCCTACCAACCACCTCGACATCCAGTCTATCCAATGGCTCGAACAGTTCATCACCAACAGCGCTAAGGCGGTAGTCGTTATCAGCCACGACCGAAAATTCGTCGACAACATCACAACTCGCACCATCGAGGTCACTCTCGGACGCATCTACGACTACAAGGCTTCATATAGCCAATATCTCGAGCTGCGAAAAGAGCGACGCCAACAGCAACTCAAGAAATACGAAGAACAGCAGAAATTCATCGCCGAGACGCGCGACTTCATCGAACGTTTCAAAGGCACTTATTCAAAAACACTCCAGGTGCAGAGCCGCGTAAAAATGCTCGAAAAACTCCAACTCATCGAGGTCGACGAAGAGGATACAAGCCACCTCCGACTGAAGTTCCCGCCTTCACCACGAAGCGGAGCATACCCCATCCAAATGAACGACGTAGCCATGGCGTTCGACAACAAGACTGTCTTCAGCGGCGTCAATCTTACCGTCGAGAGAGGCGACAAGATAGCCTTCGTCGGACAAAACGGCGAGGGTAAGTCCACACTCGTCAAGTGCATCATGGGACAACTGAAAAACCAGGGAAAGCTACAGATCGGACACAACGTACAGATTGGATACTTCGCACAGAACCAGGCGTCGCTCCTCGACGGCGAGCTCACCGTCTTCCAGACCATCGACGACGTGGCGAAGGGAGAAATACGCAACAAAATACGCGACCTACTCGGAGCCTTCATGTTCGGAGGCGAAGAGTCGACAAAGAAGGTGAAGGTGCTGTCCGGAGGAGAGCGCACACGACTCGCTATACTCAAACTCCTACTCGAACCAGTGAACCTCCTCATCCTCGACGAGCCGACAAACCACCTCGACTTACGCACCAAAGACGTGCTCAAGCAGGCACTACAGGACTTCGACGGAACGCTCATCGTCGTAAGCCACGACCGCGACTTCCTCGACGGCCTCGTCTCTAAAGTCTACGAATTCGGACACGGACGCGTTCAAGAACACCTGGGCGGCATCTACGAATTCCTCGAGTCAAAGAAAATGGAGAGCCTTCACGAACTTGAGAAGAAAAACTAAACATATGAAGCTGATAACAACAAGCGACTGGCACATCGGAAACCTTTTCCATGGCAACGACCGTCTGCCAGAGCATAAACACTTTCTAAAATGGCTTCTTCAAAGAATTGAAGAGCAACAGCCCGATGCCCTTCTTATAGCAGGCGATGTGTTCGACAATGGCAATCCTTCCGCTGCTGCCCAATCTGCCTATTATGAGTTTCTGGCTGACGCCACCCAAGCATCCCCTCAGATGCAAATTATCATAACAGCGGGCAATCACGACTCAGCCAGTCGTCTTGAAGCTCCTCGCGCCCTCCTCACACGACATAATGTAGAGATAAGGGGAAACGTGCGTCGCACATGGAACGCTGACAACGACGGCGGAAAATGGAAAATTGATTACAACGACCTAATGGTACCCGTAAGAAATAAAAACGGGGAAGAAATTGTTGTGCTCACAGTTCCATACCTGCGAAGCGATATTGTGCAGAATGCATGTTATTCGGAAGGAGTAAACACCTTTCTGCGCAACCTCACAAGTATGGCTCGTGAGACTTATCCCGACAGGCCAATCGTAATGATGGCACACATGTACGCTAAAGGCGCTGACATCGCTACAAAGGATGCCAGCGAGAAGATTGTCATTGGTGGTCAGGAGGAGGTGAACATGCAAGGTTGGATTGGGCACCCCGACTACCTTACATGTGGCCATATACATAAGCGTCAACATATATGGAATACAGACTGGGCACGTTACACGGGAAGTGTTCTGCCTATGTCTTTTGCCGAAATAGACTACAGACATGGTGTCGATATGGTAACAATCTCCAACACGCAAAAGCCTAAGGTGGAGTTTCTCGAATACACTCCACAACACAAGCTGTGCATCCTGCCGGAAGGAGACGATGAACTCACTCCTAAGAAGCTACAGAAACTAATCAGAGAGAAGTTGCCTGATAGAACGGACGATAAGTTGGACGACAATTTCGTGTATCTTGTCCTTAAGGTGAAACTGGAGAAGGTAAGTAATGATGACATCAAGGAACTGGAGGCAATCATTAGCAAGAAGAATGCAGTTCTTTGTAAAATACAGAAGATAATACCCACTCTTGACCTCAGTACGATAGTCGACAACCATCATATTCAAAGTATTGATGACATCCTCAATCGCGACCCTCTTGACACGTTAAAGGAAACGTTCGCTGTTAAACACAATGCGGAAATGACCGAACATCAAGAGATGATTCTCAAGCAGTTACTTGAACACATTAAAGGAAACATGAACTAATGAAATTCATAAAGCTCGAAATACAGAACCTTGCATCTCTCGACCGTATAGGAGGCGAGACAATCAACTTTGAAGAAGGAGCATTAGGCGACAGTACGATATTCAGTATTGTCGGTCCTACCGGTAGCGGCAAGTCTACGATTCTTGACGCTATATGCCTTGCGCTATACAATCGTGCACCACGCTATCCACGCAAGAAAGGCGACCGCAATCAGAATATCGAAGTATTCGGCAATTTGAGTTCTGAAGAGAAATGTCGTCTTGCGCCTACTGACTCTCGCAACATCCTCACACGCGGCAAGAAGGAAGGCTATAGCAAACTTACTTTTCTTGCGAACAACGGCACACTATACCGCGCAGAATGGTATGTTCGCATGAAAACTAAAAAGTTTGAAGATCCTACTCTGTCTCTCTACAAGATTGATGTCAACAATGGTGTACCTACAGAAGAGGTTGACGATTGGAATAGACTTCCGCTTATCATCGGTCTGGACTACGAACAGTTCTTGCGAACCGTACTTATAGCCCAAGGATCGTTTGCAAACTTCCTTACTGCCAAGGAAAATGAACGCTATGAATTGCTCGAAAAGCTCATCGGGTGTGAGGAATTGTACACAAACATAGCCAAAGAAATCAAGCAGAAAAAGGATGAAGCCGTTAAAGCTTACGATCTGATTGCAGCCAACTTCACAGCTCAAGAGAAGGACCTTATACCAGAAGAAGATCTCTGTAGCGTAAAGGAACGCATCGACGAACTGGAGAAGTTGGATAAGCAGATAAAAGAGGAGTTGCAGAAAATAACAGAAGCGCTTGCCTGGTACACTACTTTTGAAAAGCACCAGCAAAACATTGTAAAATTTGAGCAGGCTTTCAACGAAGCAAAAAGTCAGATAGATGCTTTTGCAGAGCAAGCAGCTCGTCTCTCGCTTCACGATGCAACCCTTCCTGCCGTAGCCCTGTTAAAGGATATCAAGACATCCGAAACAAACATTGCTTCTCTGGAGAAAACCCTAAAAGAGTTGGAGTCTGCTATCTTAAATAAAGAAAAGGAGATAAAGAAGGAGGAAGATGTTGAACTCAAACTGCTTAAAAACAATGCACAAAAGGCTTCGGAGGAATTTGAAATTCAAAAACCTCATATCAATAAAGCCCGCCAGATAAAAACCGAACTCGAGGCTTTGCAGACAGCTCTCAACGACAAGGCAAAAGCAAAAACTGAAGCTGAGAATGCCAAAGTTAAAGCCGAGAAAGCTGTAGCTGATAACAGGAAAAATATTGAAGCTGCAGAAGCTGTGCTTAGCAAATCGAATGAAAGTCTGATTGCCTTGCAGCAGCGAACGAAGGAAGAAGAGAAGCTTTTGTCGCAAAAGGCTGAGAATGCCACATCTTCATACGAGGAAGAGAACAAAAAGCTTGAATGTTGCGATGCTGCGAAACTTCAGAATGCCAAGACTATGGCAGAACGAAACCTTACAGACCTCAATTCTGCAATTCGCATACAAGCTGCTTTGAAGGCAAAGCGTACAGAACACGACAAGAATGTCTGTCAGCAAAAGGTGTTGACAGACAGAAACGCTGTAATCTCAGAACAACTTAAGAAATACAGAATCGAAGAACTTAATAAGGAACTCGAGATTCTTCTCAAGTCGTACGCCCTTATGACAAGCGAAAACTGGGCTTTGCATCGTGGCTATCTTACAGAAGGTGAAGCTTGTCCGCTATGTGGTGCTACGCATCATCCTTACAGCGACAAGGATGCCATCTTACCGGTAATCGACGATATGAACGCTCTTATTGACGGTAAACGTGCACAGATCAACGCCCAACAGACAGAAAAACAGCAGCTCACCAAAGAACAGAGTAGGAACAAAGGACTTTTGGACGGTATAAGCAAAACTATAGAAACACTCCGTTCTGAAACTGCAAGCCTTTCTGACGAATGGAAAGTGATAGCTTGCGCGCATAACAACTGGCCGGAGGCTGAAGATCTTCTCAGATCGCTCATGCCGGAAATCGAAAAGAAGGTAAAGCTTTCCGACGCAGAACTAAAGGCATACAACGAGCAGGTAAAGCTTGTAGACAAACTCCGCAAGCAGATGGATGCAGCTGATAAGGCAAAGCAGGAATACACAAAAACTGCATCAGAAAAGATAAAGACGGCAGAAAAAAGAGTTACGGAAGCGAACACATTGCTCGAAACAGAAAAGGGAAAAACCGAAAATCTTAAAGCCCAACTCTCAGATAAAGCTGCCGTTTTCTCGTCTGCAGCAGAAGCTTTGGTTGATGCGCAGCATATCGTTGAAACAAAGCGGCTTGATTTGAATAAGGAGATTGGAGACAAGGATCCTGACGAATTTGAGAATTCGCTGAACGCAGCCAAGTCAAAGGCTGACAGCTTAGTGAAAGCTAAGACTGAAGTCATTTCACGATTGCGCGAGCTACTCAATGAGGTACGGGGAAAAGAATCGGCAACCAAAACACAGAAAGAAAAAGAGCACGACTCTATAAACAAGCGGAATGCTGAACTTTCGGCGTGGCTGGCAGACTACAACAAGGCTCATACCGAGATTATTCTTACTGAAGACTCTATCGCTCATCTCCTCTACTCTACCGAGAATTGGGAGCACATACGCACCATCCAAAAGCGGTTGCGAGATGCCTTCACCTCTGCAGAAACTACTCTTCGCAACGAAAACCGCTCTATGCACGAGCTTCTGCAGAAGAGACCCGATATGCAGAAAGAGGCGCTGCTCACAAAAAAGGCAGAACTTGAGAACGTCTCCAACCAAGAACTCATCGACACCAAAGCCCGACTCCAACGTCACAACATGGCTAAAGAATTGATGGGCAATATGTTTGTGCAAAAGCAGAAAGCGGAAGTCGCAAAACGCGAATGGGAGGAGATCGCTGACGCCATCGGGGGCGACGGCAAGACGCTACGCAAGATAGCTCAATGCTACACGCTGCGCTTCCTCATTGAGCATGCAAACGTCGAAATCAGAAAGTTCAACTCTCGATACGAACTTCAGCAGGTGAAGAATTCGCTCGGCATCCGCGTGGTCGACCACGACCGTGCCGACGACGTGCGCGACACGACGTCTCTCTCTGGTGGCGAGACTTTCATCGTCTCGCTCGGACTGGCGCTCGGGCTTTCCTCTCTCTCGTCACGTAACATCAGTTTTGAGAATCTCTTCATCGACGAGGGCTTCGGCACACTCGACCCCGACACTCTTGCCACAGTTATCGACTCCTTGGCAATGCTCCAGTCGTCTCAAGGAAAGAAAGTAGGCGTAATCAGCCATACCGACACCATGTCCGAACGCATTACCACCCAGATACGCATCATCAAGGACGGCAACTCCGGCAGCAGTCATATAGAAATATATCCGTAATTGAAAGCAAAAACTCGTTTTAATAAACTTTTTTCAAGTTTCCCTTTGTAAACAATAATAAATTTTCTAAATTTGCACGCAAATAGATAACATTTTGTTTAACAAACACACACACAACATGAAGAAAACGCTACTTTCTATCGCTGCGCTTCTCGCTTCTGCTAACGCAGCCCTCGCCCAGAACGGCATCACCGAACTGCCTGACGCCGACCATAACGGACTCACTATCACCGCTATGTCCCCAAACGCCAAGTTCGTCGCCGGATCTAACGCTTCTACTTTCGGAGGCTTTATATTCGACCTCGAAAACGACAAAATCGTCAACTTCGACGTCAACCCCTCCTCCGACCCCGACGCCGACGTCGACCTCCAGATAAAGGCTATCGCCAACAACGGCCTCGCGGTCGGATGGAACGGACCGGCCGCTACGTTCGACTTCTCTACCCAGAAATGCACCACCTACGGCGCTACCGACCAGTATCTCTTCAACGGCATCAGCCCCTCGGGGGGCTACATCGTCGGTGCACGCTACGACGGCACACAGACCGAAGGCACGCCCTGCGTCTTCCACGACGGCACGCCCCGCGACCTCCCGCTCCCCTCTAACTCCTTCCTCGGATACGAGTCCGCTGGCGCCGCCGCCCTCTCCGTAGCCGACAACGCCACCATCTCCGGCTACTTCGTCGACGATATGGCTACACGTCCTGCCACTACATGGGCGCTGCTCAACGACGGCGCTACCTTCTTCCCCTACCCCGTTTCTCGTCCATACTTCGCCGCCACCGCCGAGTCTGCAAAGCCCTACGCCATGTTCAGCTGCGACCAGACAACGATGTCCCCCAACGGCAAGTGGCTCATCATCAACTACGAGAAATACCTCGGCGACTCCGGCTCGCTCATCTCCACCGCTCGCTACAACCTGCAAACCGACGAGGTCGAGTTCTTCACGCCCAACGACGACGACGAGCGCTTCGCCGAGGTCGGTGCCGAGGTCTACGGCTTCGGCATCTCTGACGACGGCACGGTCGTCGGATTCTACGGCGGCGCTTACGGACCGCGCGTCGGCTTCATCTGGAAAACTGGCGAGAGCGACATCCAGCGTCTCGCTACCGCCTTCCCCGGTGCTACACGACTCGCCGACTACGACGAGGGCTACTTCAATACGCCCTGCGCCATCTCTGCCGACGGACGCTACATAGCCGGCTTCGCATACATCTCACCCGAAGACCAGGACGAGGACGAATACTACCTCTCATGGGTGCTCGACACACAAGACCCCGACGCCGCTGGCTCCGCTACTGACGTCGCTCCTATCGTCGTCAAAGACAAAGACAAGGTAGCAAAGATAAAAGCGCTCTACTCGCTTGACGGCGCCCGACGCAACACTCTCTCTAAGGGCATCAACATCCTACGCATGTCCGACGGCAAAAGCCTCAAGAAGCTCGTCAAATAACTCCCGCCGCTAATATATTACCGCGTAGCGAAAACCTCATTACAGCATAGCTGAACTACCCTTACCGCGCAAAGGTAACATCCTTGCCACGCAAAGGTAACGATGCTGGCTGTCTGAATAACCAAGACGGTTGTGAAATTAACCCCTCTCACAACCGTCTTTTTTTATAATTCTTTGCATAGATTTTTTTTGCAGCAATAAAAATAATGTGTACCTTTGCTCTCTGAAAAACCTACTAACGAACAGAGCATCGTTGCACCTACCGTCGCCTAACGACACATCGTGCAGCCTGCGAAGTTCTTAAACAATTCATTCAGTTATGCTAAAACAAATACTCAACGGTCGCGTTCTCACTCCTCAAGGCTGGCTCGAAGGCGGCTCTGTAATCATCGACGGCAACAAAATCTTAGCCGTATCCAACAGCGACCTACACATCGTAGACGCAGAAATCATCGACGCTAAAGGATGCTATGTCGTGCCCGGCGGTGTAGATCTTCACGTGCATGGTGGCGGCGGACGCGACTTCATGGAGGGCACCGAGGAGGCGTTCCGCGTGGCTATCAAGGCGCACATGAAGCATGGCACCACTTCCATATTCCCTACTCTCTCTTCTTCTACCGTCCCCATGATTGAGGCTGCTTGCGAAACATGCGAGAAGCTCATGGCTGAGGAGAACAGCCCCGTGCTCGGACTTCACCTCGAAGGTCCTTACTTCAATCCGAAGCAGGCGGGCGCGCAGATACCAGAGTGGATAAAGCCGCCGGTTGCCGAGGAGTACGAACCGCTGCTCGACAAGTATCCATGCATCAAGCGATGGGACGAGGCGCCTGAGCTCCCCGGCTCTATAGAGTTCATACAGTCGTGCCGCAAGCATGGCGTCGTGGCTTCTATCGGCCACACTCGCGCCACTTACGCTGATGTCGTTGCCGGACATAAGGCGGGCATGATGCACGCCACACACTTCTACAACGCCATGCCAGTTGTCTACAAGGAGCACGAGTTCAAGGTGCCGGGCACCGTAGAGAGTGTCTACGCCCTGCCCGATATGACCGTAGAGGTGATCGCCGACGGCATACACGTACCGCCGGTTATGCTTCGTGTCGTCTATCAGATCAAGGGCGTAGAGAAGACTGCGCTCATCACCGACTCTCTGGCGTGTGCTGCAAGCGACGAGGGCGTGGCGTTCGACCCGCGTGTCATACTCGAAGACGGCGTGTGCAAGCTGGCAGACCACTCGGCGCTTGCCGGATCCATCGCCACAATGGACCGCCTCATACGCACGTGCGTACAGATGGCGAAAATACCGATGGAGGACGCATGCCGCATGGCGAGCGAGACGCCTGCAAAGATCATGGGCGTGTTCGACCGCAAGGGGTCGCTCGAGGACGGCAAGGACGCCGACATCATGATGTTCGACAAAGACCTTAAGCTTACATACGTAATGCAGATGGGCAACGAGGTTACAAACGAACTCTAAACCGAAAACACTATGTTGAAACAATTTGTCAATGGTCGCATCCTCACACCTAAAGGATGGCTTGATGGCGGCTCCATTGTTACCGACGGCAACAGAATCAGAGCCGTCTCTAACATCAACCTTCATGTGGTCGGAGCCGAAATCATCGATGCCAAGGGGGGATATATAGTCCCCGGCGGCATTGATATGCACGCTCATGGTGGCGGCGGACGCGACTTCATAGAGGGGTGCGAGGACGCTTTCCGGGCGGCTGTTAATGCGCATCTCAAGCATGGCACCACCGCTATATACCCAACGCTCTCTTCTTCTACAATTCCTACCATCGAGGCTGCTTGCACGGTGTGCGAGAAACTCATGAACGAGAAGGACAGCCCGGTGCTTGGTCTCCACATCGAGGGCTCATACATCAACCGCAAGCAGGCTGGTGCGCAGAACCCTGTGCTCATAAAGGCGCCGATCATCTACGAATACGAGTCGCTGCTAAAGAAGTACAAGTGCATCAAGCGATGGGACGAGGCGCCCGAGCTGCCCGGCTCTGTAAGATTCATAAAAGAGCTGCGTAGTCACGGCGTTCTCTCTGCTCTCACCTGCACACGCGCCACATACGAAGACGTAGTTAAGGCACATGACGCCGGAATGACTCACGCTTCTCACTTCTACAACGCTATGCCGGTAGTCTACAAGGAGCACGAGTTCAAGGTGCCGGGCACCGTAGAGAGTGTCTATGCGCTGCAGGACATGACCGTAGAGGTGATTGCCGACGGCATACACGTACCGCCGGTTATGCTCAAGATTGTGTATAAGATAAAGGGTGTCGAGAAAACCGCTCTCATAACCGACTCTTTGGCTTACGCTGCGAGCGAAGGCGACGTGTCTGCTGAGGCTCGCGTCATTATGGAAGACGGCGTTTGCAAGCTGGCCGACCGCTCGGTGCTTGCCGGCTCTATCGCCACAATGGACGTTCTCATACGCACCTGCATACAGAAGGCTGAGATACCGATGATTGATGTGTTCCGCATGGCGAGCGAGACGCCAGCAAAAATCATGGGCGTCTTCGACCGCAAGGGCTCTATCGAGGAAGGCAAGGATGCCGACCTCATGGTGTTCGACAAGGACATCAACCTCACATACGTAATGCAAATGGGCAAAGAGATTACGAACAACCTCTAATCTCACATTATATATAAACAAACAAACACTCATTATATATAAACAAAGACTCATTATATATAAACATAACAAGGGCTGGGTTCCACAAAGGAATCCAGCCCTTTAATAATTAAATCAGTCCGAGCGACTTCAGTTTGCGTTCGATAGCCTCAACACCACCTTCTACGTTGCTCTCGATGTTAAGGGGCATAACCGGGTCGTGCAGCGACATGCGCAGCAACCACCAACCGGCTTCGTCCACATTGCCGCAACTTACACGCAGTCCCTCGTAGTTTGGCTCAACAATCGTCCAGCCTTCCACACCTGCTGCCTTTGCCTTCATATCCTCAAGCACCTTCGCGCCTTGAGCCTTAAAGTCGGGATCGGTGAGCTTTATTCTTATCTCCTTGCTCTCCTTTGGCTGCTTCAGCGAAGCTATCACCTCATGCACCTGCTTACCTTCCTTGTACAGCTTTGCTGCGAAGACTATGAGCTTTGCTGCAAGATAAGCGCCGTCATCGAGGAAGTGGTTCTCGCGCAGAGCCGCATGGCCAGATGTCTCAATAGCCAACCAGCACTCCTCACCTGCTTCATTCAGACGGATGCCCTCGTTTATCACGTTCTTGTATCCGCGGCGGAAGCGGTGGTGCCTGCCTCCCTTTTCGCTGATATACTCAGCAAGACCGTCAGAAGTTACAGAGTCGGTTACGATTGTGCTTCCAGGATGCTCATCCAATATAACGGAAGATATAAGCGCAATGAGAGAGTTGCGGTTGATTGGTTCGCCCTTTCTGCCGATGATAGCCGAACGGTCTACGTCTGTATCGAAGATTACACCAAGGTCGGCATCGCTTTCTTCCACAGCCTTGCAGACAGAAGCCATCGCCTCACGATCTTCAGGGTTAGGAATATGGTTAGGGAAGCGTCCGTCAGGATCGAGGAACTGGCTGCCCTTTGTGTCGGCGCCAAGCATACTCAATATCTTCTCGAAGAATCCGCCATTGCCGTTGCCTGCGTCTACAATAATGTGCATGCCCTTAAGCGGATGCTGATAATCATCAGCATTCACACCCTCACAGATGTAGTCGGCAATATGACGAGAGTAGATATCCATGAAGTCGAGTGTTGACGAACTGCCCTTCGCGCCTTCAAAAACATATTCTCCATTCTCTGCTATCGTAAGGATAGAAGCAATGTCCTTGCTGTCGAGACCGCCCTTAGGAGTGAAGAACTTAAGTCCGTTGCGGTTGAAAGGCAGATGACTTGCCGTCACCATAACCGAAGCCGTAGCCTTCACATGCTCGCTGATAGTGGTCATGAACATGGCTGGAGTAGACGCCAGTCCACAGTCTACGACATTCGCGCCAGCCTCAACAGCGCCCTTCACAAACGCACTCTTGATGCTGCTGCCAGAAAGACGACAATCCATACCTACCGCAATAGTCGGCGTGTCGCAGTCAGAGTTGTTTCTTATCCAGCGCACGAACGACTTTGCGATTGTTTCTATAACTTCGGGTGTAAGGTTAACGTGTTCTCCTTCAATACCTTCAAGAGCCACGCCTCTAATGTCAGAACCATTCTGTAGTTTTTTCCAATTCATAGTTATACCTTAAGATTAGTAGGAAACAAAATTATACATTATTTTTCAAACATCAAACTAAAACTCCGCAAAAATCATTATCTGTAAAGGTTTTTGTACATAAAGACTTGCAAAATCAAAAAAACGTTTGCGAGTTTTATAATAAAAATGTACATTTGTGTCTGACAAACATAGCCTACTTAATAAATCGTGCAAATTATGAAGACTCTTCCCTACATGATATTCAGTTTTCTTATGCTCTGCGCATTGTGTACAAGCATAAACAGTTATCGCAGAACAGAGAATATTATAGCGCAGGATGTGAATCGGGCATTGGAGCAGGTGCTTGTGACGATGCCAGACAATATGGTCACAACAGACACCATACGCTGCTATCGCAACTGCCTCACCATAGCCGAACTGAAAGACACGGCAGGCATAGCCATGCGTACTGTGCGCAAGGACGGACGTTGGGAGACCCGACTCGTGGCGGAGGCTAACTGTGGCTTCGCAACTACCTTCATGATGTCCGACCAAAAGGCATCAGGATCTTTTCTGTTTGCCGGATTGCTGTGGCTATTGTGCAGCTTGTGGTACATAAAAAGGAAAAGACCGGAGCTGATTGCGCAAGGCATATCGTACGGAGGCATTGTCTTTTATAACGACAAGTTCATGACGCTTTCGGGCGAACAAATTCGTCTTACGCCTATGCAGCATTCTCTGCTCGAAATGTTCATAACAAGCGACACGCATACTCTATCAAAACAGCACATTTGCGACCGACTATGGCCGAAGAAGCCCGATGCAAGCGACACGCTCTACACGCTGATAAAGCGCATAAAGCCAATCATAGAGACTCATAGCACGCTGAAGATCCAGTCGGACAGGGGCAAGAGCTATAGTCTGATAATCAAGTAGATAGTCCTTTATCAGCCAATTGTCAGGTAAATGTCAGACTTGTAAATTGGCTTTCTTTTAAGGAGATTATAACTTTGCACCATAACAAAATTGGTGCAAAATGAATAGATTGATTACACTTTCCATTATTCTCTCCTCCGCATTCTCCGCTTCTGCCCAGGATGTGAACAAAACCGTTACGCTCAATGAGGTTACGGTAAAGGCAGCCAAGGTTGTGAACAAGCCCGACGGCATGGTTCTCTACCCTACCGATGCTCAAAAACAGTCATCGAACAACGGCTACAGCATTCTTGAGAAGCTCTCGCTTGCCAATCTGCGTATCGACAATATCAACCACTCCATTACAGCTATCGACAACCGCGGCAGCATTCAGATCAGAATAAATGGCATCGTTGTGGACAAGCCGGAGATGTTGGCTCTCGATCCGAAGAACATCACGAAGATTGACTTCATAAACAATCCTGGCGTGCGTTATGGCGATGGTATAGCTTATGTCGTTGATATCATTACACGCAGAAAAGAGAGCGGATATACCGTTGGTACCGACCTTACTTCGGCGTTTACCACCTTGCAGGGCGATGGCATGGTTTACGGTAAGTGGAACCGCGGCAAAAACGAATGGTCACTTTCCTACGATTTGAGCGGGTATCGTACAAAAGGAAGCAAGAGCAAACAGTCAGCAGAATATACATTGACTGACGGAAGCATACACAGAATAGAACGAAACGATATGGAGACGCTTCGTAAAGCTTTTGCGCACGAAGCAAAACTGACATACAACTGTGCTGACTCTACAGCCACCGTCCTTCAGGCATCATTTAGTGGAGCGTTCAACAACGCTCCCGACAACTACAACATTAAGGATATTAAGGACGGCGCTCGGCAATACCAAGCAACAAGTTGCGATGCTGACAAAAGCTATTCGCCGGCATTGGACGTCTACTTCTTCCGCCAGATATCTCCACGTCAATCTCTTACCGCCAATGCCGTAGGCACATACATCTCCACGCAGACCGGCTCTTTCTATAACGAGGGTTCTCCTTATAAATACAATGTAGACGGCAAGACAACATCCTTGCTTGCGGAGGCAATCTACGAGAATCGGCTGAAGCCATTCACGTTCTCTACGGGCGTGAACTATAGCTATAAATACATAAAGAACGGTTATCTTGGCGATGCTTCGTCTCTTACTAAGACGAACAATAACCGTCTGTATGGCTTTGCAGAAATCAAAGGTATGCTACGCCAGCTGCGCTACACGTTAGGTGCTGGCGTAAGTTACATTCATTACACGCAGAACGGTCACAGATTCAATTTCTGGACTTTTCACCCGAAGGCATCGCTCACATATCAGATCAACAACAGCTTGCAGCTGAGCTATACTTGTCAGATGCAGGACAAGGTGTCTCGCATAGCGATGACAAGCGATGTTATGATTCGCACAAATAGCATGGAATGGACCAAAGGAAATCCCGATTTGAAACCGTCGCATGATATGGAGCACCGCCTTCAGTTTTCGTATAACAACAATCGCTTGCAGGCCTTCGTCGACGGCTACTTCAAGCAATGTTTCAAGCCTAATATGGCTCATTATGAACGTACCCAAGACAATCAATTCGTCTATACACAGATAAACCAAAAGGAGATAGACGCCTTGAGCGTTATGGCATACGCCGACTACTGGCTTTTGCCCGAAAAGCTTCAGATAGCAGCCAACGGAGGATTGTACAGATGCTTCAACTACAGCAATGACTATACACATTGCTACACCTCTTGGTTCTATGCAGCCAGCATCACGGCTTATCTCGGTAGATTCACGCTGCAGGGATACGTAGACAACGGCAACCGCTTTTTGGAGGGCGAATCGAAAGGCTACAACGGCGCCTATTCTGTCGTGAAAGCATCACACGCATGGCGCAACTGGCAATTCTCCTTGTCGTGGGCGAATCCGTTAAACAACAACTACAAGGCATACGAGAACGAACTGCTCAACCGCAATCTCTACAAGCATACCATAGGCTATTCAAAGTGGATGGGCAATCTGGTTTCGCTGAACATCTCTTGGCGACTGAGTAGAGGAAGCAAGCACAATTCGGCAGAAAAACGCATAAACCTACGCGATACGGATAACGGCATCATAAAATAGAGAGCAGAGGCTACTGGTTAGGGAACCCTCACAACATCCACCACATGGCTGCCAGCTCCAATAAGGTCGGCACGCTCGGAGATGCACTTCTGATATTCTATGAAACGCGCAAACGTCTCGTCACTCATGCGGTTGAGACGTGTGCGCATATAGTCGGAAGCGCCGTCGGGCGAGAATATGGTTAGACGTTCCAAGCCTGCACGTTCGTCAAGTCGGTTGATGTCGTCTATACGCACATAGTCGTAAAGTTCGTCTGCCTGAGCCTGAATATGGAAGTTCTCGTCAACGGCGCCACGCTCCATCAGTCCTTCTATTCTATCCTCGTCGAAGCAATACGACAGAATGCTGTATTCGTTCATCAAGTATGCCACAAAAATCAGTCCGCCCGGTTTGGTCACGCGCTTTGCCTCGTTCAGAGCCTTTAACTTCTCCTCGTCGCCGATGAGATGATAGAGCGGACCGAGCAACAGCGTAACGTCAGCATACGCCGTAGGCAGGAACGGCATGTTACGTGCGTCGCCCTGCACAACATCTGCCGTCGGCTCACGCTTCAGAAACACCTCGATGTTGCGTCGCACCAGTTCTACAGCCTTCACCCGATAACCTTCTGCCATAAGAGCCGATGTGTAGCGTCCAGTTCCAGCACCTATATCAAGCAACAACGAGTCGGGCTTGATGTATCGGCGCAAATGATGCATGGTGGTTTCGAACTCTACGATGCCGTGCCTGCGCTGCAAGCGAAGGTCTTCTGGGTGCTTATTGTAATGTTTCTCTATATTGGATAATGCCATATTTATAAATTAAGAGTTGGAGGTTGAATGATATGATGTTTCTTCTAACAACGATAATCCTCAACAAAGGTAGTTATAACTTTCAACTTTCCCACTCTTTACTCTTGATTTTTTATAACACACCATTGAGAATATTGTTTTACTCAATAAAATTTGGAGTTTACATATAAAGCAATTATTTTTGCAGCGCATAACATAAACAGGAAATTAGAAAGAATATTATGAAACTCAACAAAGTACACCACGTAGCCGTAATCTGCTCCGACTACGAGCGCTCAAAGCAGTTCTATACCGATGTACTCGGCATGAAAATAAAGAGCGAACATTATCGCAAGCAACGCGACTCATGGAAAGCGGACTGCTATCTTGGCGACACATACATCGTAGAACTGTTCTCCTTCCCCAATCCTCCTGCACGTCCTTCCTATCCCGAAGCAGCCGGTCTGCGCCATCTTGCTTTCGAGGTGGACGACCTCACGGCGGCGGTAAGCGAACTTGACAGCAAGAGCATAAAGCACGAGCCGATACGCACGGACGAATATACCGGCAAGCAGTTTGTGTTCTTCAGCGACCCCGACGGACTGCCGATAGAATTGTACGAGAAATAAAGAAGCATCACTTTTAGGTATTGCCTGGCTCACAACAAAATTGTATCTTTGCATCGTAACAAACAAGTTTAAAAGAAGAATATGACAGAAATGACAACTACAATAATCGTAGGACTTCTAATTCCGTTATTGGGAACGATGTTGGGATCGGCTTTCGTGTTCTTTATGAAAGACGAGATGTCTGCACGATTGCAAAAGACATTGTTGGGCTTCGCTTCGGGAGTGATGGTTGCCGCATCTGTGTGGTCTTTGCTGATTCCTGCTATGGAAATGAAAGCTGATAGCGGCGCATGGTCGGTAGTGCCGGCTGCCGTTGGTTTCCTGATGGGTATAGGCTTTCTGCTGCTTATCGACGAACTGACGCCTCATCTGCACATAGGTACAGACAAGCCCGAGGGCATCAAGTCTCACTTGTCAAAGACCGCCATGCTTGCCCTTGCCGTAACCATACACAACCTGCCCGAAGGTATGGCTGTAGGCGTAGTGTTTGCAGGAGCCGAAAACGGCTCTTCGCACATATCCTTAGCCGCAGCCATTTCCGTATCATTAGGCATAGCCATACAGAACATCCCAGAAGGAGCCATTATCTCAATGCCTATGCGCGCAGCAGGCAACAGTCGGTGGAGATCATTCGTGTTAGGATCTCTCAGTGGAGTCGTCGAGCCCATCGGAGCCATCGCCGTTCTGTTGCTCGCATCGCTTCTGATGCCAGCCCTTCCATACATGCTCGCCTTTGCTGCAGGCGCCATGTTCTACGTAGTAGTGGAAGAGCTGATACCAGAAGCCTCAAGCGAGCAGCACAGCAACCTCAGCACTATAGGTTTCGCCATCGGCTTCGTACTGATGATGGTACTTGATGTGGTGATGAATTGAGTAAAAATAAAATAACAACCTATTTAATAATGAAAGCAATCAGAATTATGAGCATACTTACTATGCTCTGCGCCATCATCTCTTGCAAGGCGCAGAACAAGGGTTTCGAGAGCGTGTCGGCAGATGCCTACGAGAAGATAATAGCCGACACAACAGTGGTACGCCTTGACGTGCGCACAGCAGAAGAATTCGCTGCAGGTCATATCGAGAACGCTGTTAATATAGACGTGCTGAAGCCCGACTTCGAGCAGAAGGCGTGCGAAACACTTTCTAAAGACAGAGTGATAGCCGTGAACTGTCGCAGCGGCAAACGCAGCAAGAAGGCTGCAAGCATACTCGTGCGCAACGGCTATGTAGTTGTAGAGCTCGACAAAGGCTACAACGCATGGGTAGACGAAGGTCACAAAGTAGTGAAGTAGAACTATACCTAAACAGATTAAGCAATTTAACACCAGACTATTATGAAAAAGACAGCACTCATAACCGGAGCTACAAGCGGCATCGGCGAAGCCTGCGCAAGAAAGTTTGCCGAGGGCGGATACAATCTTATCCTCACGGCTCGCCGCGCAGAGAAGTTAGCAGAAATAAAGGCACAGCTCGAAGCCGAGGGCACGAAGGTGCGCACCTTGGTGTTCGACGTGCGCGACGCCGAAGCTGCAAAGCAGGCTATCGCTTCGCTCGAACCAGAATGGCAGACTATTGATGTTCTGATTAACAACGCCGGACTCGCACTCGGTCTCGAGAAGGAATACGAGGGCGACCCCGAAGACTGGAACACGATGATAGACACCAACATAAAGGGTCTGCTCACCATGACACGTCTCATCGTGCCGGCTATGGTGGAGCGTAACGAGGGTCACGTAATCAACATCGGTAGCGTGGCGGGCGATGCGGCATATGCCGGCGGCAACGTCTATTGCGCCACTAAGGCTGCCGTGAAGACCATTACGGACGGCCTACGCATCGACGTAGCCGAATCGGCAGTACGCGTGACGAACGTGAAGCCCGGACTCGTTGAAACCAACTTCAGCAACGTGCGTTTCCACGGCGACAACGCTCGTGCCGAGAACGTATACAAAGGCATCGTCCCGCTCACCGGAGCCGACATTGCCGATGTAGCTTTCTACGCTGCTTCAGCTCCGAAACACGTGCAGATAGCCGAGGTGCTCGTGCTTGCCACGCATCAAGGAAGCGGTAGCGTGATACACAGAGAAAGGTAATCTGATTGGACGGCGAACGCAATCTGATTGGAAGGCGAACGCAATCCGATTGGACGGCGAACGCAATCCGATCGGACGGCGAACGCAATCCGATCGGACGGCGGACGCAATCCGATGAAAAAGCCCTGCATACATTATGCAAAAATGCCAACAACTCTACACTTTTATTTGTAAGTTACGATAAAAAGGCTTACTTTTGTAGTTACAAGTAAAAAAGTAATGGAATGAATACAAAAACCAATACCAATAAAGAAGAACAGATACTGATAAGAATTACGGGCAACGACCGCCCCGGACTGACCGCTTCCGTAATGGAAATACTCGCCAGTAAGGATGCCAAGATTCTCGACATCGGACAGGCTGACATTCACTCTACCCTATCTCTCGGCGTGCTCATACGCATTTCTGAAGCAGCATCAGGACAGGTGATGAAGGAGTTGCTCTTCAAGGCTACAGAACTTGGCGTGAACATCGGATTCGAACCCGTCACCGACGACGAGTACGAGAATTGGGTGAACCTCCAGGGCAAAAACCGCTTTATCCTTACGCTTATCGGACGCTCACTTTCTGCCAAGCAAATTGAGGCTGCAACAAAGGTTATAGCGCAGCAGGGACTGAACATCGACTCCATACTCAGACTCACAGGTCGCATGAGCATAAAGCACCCGGAACACAACAGGCGCGCCTGCATCGAGTTCTCGCTCCGCGGCACACCTGCCGATAGAACTGCCATGCAGAAGGAACTGATGCACATATCTAACGAGATGGAGATCGACTTCTCTTTCCAGCAGGACGACATGTACCGCCGTATGCGCCGACTCATCTGCTTCGATATGGACTCTACACTTATACAGACAGAGTGCATCGACGAACTGGCAGAACGTGCTGGTGTTGGCGCAGAGGTGCGTGCGATAACAGAAAGCGCCATGCGTGGCGAAATCGACTTTAAGGAGAGCTTTACACGCCGCGTTGCTCTGCTCAAGGGACTCGACTCGAGTGTTTTCGAGGACATCGCAAACAAGATGCCTATCACCGAGGGCGTAGACCGACTCATGGCTGTATTGAAGCGTTGCGGATACAAAATAGCCATTCTTAGCGGCGGATTCACCTACTTCGGCGAGTTCCTGCAACGCAAGTACGGCATCGACTACGTATATGCCAACGAACTCGAAATAGACGAAAACGGCAAACTTACCGGACGATATCTCGGCGAAATTGTAGACGGACATCGTAAGGCAGAACTGCTGAAGCTCATTGCGCAGGTGGAAAAGGTGAATCTCGCACAGACCATCGCCGTGGGCGACGGAGCAAACGACCTGCCCATGCTCGGCGAGGCCGGACTCGGTATAGCGTTCCACGCTAAGCCACGCGTGGTGGCCAACGCCAAGCAGAGCCTCAACACCATCGGCATCGACGGCGTGCTCTATTTCCTCGGATTCAAGGACAGCTATTTGGGCGAACAAGGCCGCTTCTAAGGCTAAAGGCTAAAGACTAAAACCTAAACAATATAACTTATATGAACTTTTTTAAAAAGCTATTCGGATCACAGAACACTTCTGAGGAAGTGAAGGAAGAAAAGAATTTCGACGTGCTGAAATACGACGGAGTGCGTGCGTTACGCATGCAGCAATTCGATTATGCGGCAAAATGCTTCGTGCTCGCTCTCGAACTGAACGCCGACGACCTCGAATGTCGCGACTATCTTTCACAGGCATACATCTCGCTCGGCGACATGCAGAACGCATATACACAGCTCATGGCGATATCTGCAGCACAGCCAAACAATGTTGCCGTGCTGCTACGCATGGCTGACGTGTTGTACATGACGGAGGACTATGCGGCTATGGCTGAGGTGTGCGAGAAGGCGTTGCAGCTCGATAGCGAGAATATCATGACCTATTATATCTACGCCAAAGCATACAAAGGACTGAACGACCTCGACGCTGCCGTTGCTATGCTCTCAAAGGCTATCGACCGACGCGAAGACTTCGACGCGGCTCGTCTGCTTCGTGGCAACGTGTTGTTGGAGAAAAACCAAACAGCCGAAGCAGCTATCGACGCTGACAATCTCTACCAGCGAATCGAAGAGAACGAGGACGTTCTCCTGCTAAAGGCTCGTGTAGAGAAAGCTCTTGGCAATCTCAAGGAGGCAGAAAAAGTATACACTAAAGCGATCGACTTCAATCCGTTCTTAATCGAAGCCTACAAGGAGCGCAGCGAGGTGCGCTCGGCGCTAGGCGATACCGCCGGAGCTAAGGAGGACCAGACAAGAGCAGACGAAATGGAGCAAGATATTCCGCAACCAACAGAAGGAATAGAAGAGAACATCAAGAAGAAAATGCAGCAAATGGATCCATACAAGGTGTTCTACAACGAGTATTAAGCCTTGATCTCAAATGTTTTTTTAATAAAACACTCACATTTTCAAGAGTACAGACAAAAAAAACTTTGAAAAAAGCATTGTAATTGAAAAAAAAACATTACCTTTGCAGTCGATTTGGAGGTTCCGTAGCTCAGTTGGATTAGAGCAACAGCCTTCTAAGCTGTGGGTCTTGGGTTCGAACCCCAACGGAATCACTTTGTGACCCCATGCGGGTCACATCGGAACAAAACAAGGTCAAAGAGGATTCTACTTCGGTAGTATCCTCTTTGTTGCTTATATACAGTTAGTTACGAGCGAGTAACTTGAAATTCAGACAGTTATTTAGAGGACGAACGTAATGTCTAATTAACGCAGCGGATTTGAACCTGGTGCTTTGATGATGACATAACGGGACACAACGATACATAAATGTGTGACACTTTGTGTGACACTTTTCTGAAATGTGTGACACTTCTTAAAAATGTGATACACTTTCAGCCACTAAATAGCTGGAATTGGCAAGATAGCCAATTAAAAATTGTTAAACTCCCATTATTCTCATCTTCTCCACTTATTTGTCCGCTGTACTAAAACCTACTTTAACGATGAAGAAGGAATTGGTAGAGGTCGTCTTCGACCGTAGAAAAAACTCCGAGAAGAGAGGTTACGGATTTTTGGAAGTGCAAGTTTATCTTGGACGTGCCACTCGTAAATACATTATGATTGGCAAGTATTCACCCGACGACTGGCAAGCAGCAGCAGCTTCGCCCGAAACACAAGCTCTGGTAGCAAAGTGTAAGAAAATCATTGCTGCGATGGACGTTCTTGATGAAGAGCGTACCTACGACAATTTCATGTATCACTTCAATGGCGAAGAAAAGAAGCCTAAGGTGGAAGTAAAGGAGGAGCAGCCAAAAGAGCCGGAGAAAAGTGGAAAGAGCTTTCTCGACTTTATGGAGGAAGCTCTCGCCAATGAAGATTTGCGCGAAGGTACACGCAAGCACAAGACTTGTGCCATTGAAACCGTGCGCACATTCGGTAAACTCAACACCTATGGCGACTTGACTCCGAAGAACATCATCGCCTTTGACAACTGGCTGCATGATGGCACCCGTACCGATGTGACGTGTTACGGCTACCACAAGAAAATCCACAAGTGGGTTCGCCAACTTTATCAGATGGGCGAAATTCCACAGGATCCTTATCAAGTGGTGACGTTGAAGCGAGGCAAGTGCCGTGAACGTGAACCGCTCACCGAACTTGAACTGAAGCTCATGCGCAACTACAAGTTCGAGGGCAAACTTGCCAGGGTGCGCGACCTCTTCATCTTCGCAGCCTACACCGGTCTGTCGTTCTGCGACACACAGACCTTCGACTTCGAGAGCATGACGAAGAAGGAGGGCAAGATGTACTACATCGATGGTAGCCGTATCAAGACCGATACGAAGTTCTTCACGCCTATCCTCTCTCCTGCGATGAAGGTGCTTGAGAAGTACGACTATCAACTGCCTAAGATCAGCAATCAGAAAGCCAACGACTACCTTCATGTGATACAGATGGAGCTGCACTTCAGGCAGAAGTTGACTTTCCACATGAGGAGTCACAGTAAATTCTTTTATTTATTGAATATCAGCGAGTTGAGTATTTTAAAGAATGTGACTGCTAACGATTTAGAAACGAGCTATATTCTTTTTCTTTCACAACTTTGCAATATACAAAGAACGCTTTGATTTCGAGTGCAAAGTTAAATCTAATTTCTGAAAAACAACATTTTATGCTGTGATTTTACAAAATATTAAGATTGGTCTTTGCAAAGGTAAAAGAGTAGTTACCAACAGTAATTTTCATGTAACGTCATTTTAAGAGTATGGCAAAAAGAACATATTCATAAACACATATATGTATCTTGCCATATTGGGAAACCAATTGCTTAGTCTCATTTTTGCAGATTATATTTCTATTTTGTCTAAATTACGACGGAATACAGCAGATATTCAAGGGATTTGGATGGATTATCACGATAAAATATTATTTTTGTAGCGTAAAAACGATAAAAACATGAAGTTAAATCGCATAAGAGCAGTCTTTGAGGACAAAGGGATAAGCCAAACATGGCTTGCAAAGAAGTTAGGAAGGAGTTTCAGTACGGTCAATGCTTATGTATGCAACCGCTCTCAACCCAATCTTACTACACTTCTAAAGATACGCCAGGAATCAGACGAGTATGGTATTGCATAACTTGCGTATGTTTGCTCCTCGTCTGGCCTATATTTATATTTAGCATGATAATAATGTCTAACTAAGAAGAATCAAATAATGGAATATTTACGTCTTTGTGGAATCCTTTCTTTTATAACAGGTATAGCCTTATTGTTCCACACAATAAGAAAGCGAAAATCAATAGGTCTCATTTTGTATGTTACTTATTTGATTTTTGCCATCACTTGTGTCTGCTTAGGAATTTACTGCATTATCCGCAACCAATACGACGAGTTGTGCGCCATCCTTTTCGGCACAGCGTTCACAGTCTTTACTTATAAGAGCAAAGACGAGTTTCCTCCAAGTTTTACCATTCACTATATCACTTATCTTAAAGGATACGTTGCAGGCTTAGGCTCAATACTTTATGGCTTGGCCAAAATTTTTTTGGAATAACTTAAAATAATTTATCATTATGGATGCAACAAACTTTGTCGAAAAAATATCCCAACTTGTTCCAAACAAGCAGGATATTCTAAGAAATACAACTTGCTCGGAAGAATTTGCTGACATTTATATCCAAGATTTATCAATAAAGAGAAAAGCTACGCATACAGATGTGTCGCCTAATTTCCCTGTCATTGACTTGATATTCAATTATGACTTGTCGAAACTAAGAATCCAGGTCTATTCATTCAATGACGTGGACGATGTTGCAGAAAACGACCAATTTATATATGTTGGTTGGGTTGAGGCTTTTCTTCTCGCCGTTCTAAAGGAAACTGGCGAAATCGTAGCAACAAATTGGGCAAATCCTTGCTCGATCGTAAGTTACATTGCTAAAAATCAAGGTGCGTTCTTGGATGTGTTGGTTGAGTTGGAAAAGTTAAGCCAAAAACTTGTCTTCGGTTTTATCACGGAAAAGGAAGAAAATGAAATAAACAAGTATATTCAATCTGTAGCAGGAGGAAGCAAGTACAATCCGATAAATTAAAAGGCAAACTGCTATAATATTAACTTTTAAAGAGACCTGATTAAAATAATAGAAATGACAACAGAATTTAGTTATTTAACCTTCTCCGTTTTCGAGATCAGTGATTTCAATCTATTTATTGAAACGGTGAAAGTTATATTCAAAAAAGAATTGAGAGCAGGAAAGGCTGAAATATATTCGGAAATACCCAACCCAAGTGGATGGGTTAATCCACAAAGTGGAGGCTCCCATTTTCCCAAATTTAGTTGCTGGCAAAATAAGATATATCCAGACAAAGTGTTTTTTATATCAAATTATGAAGATGGACTGTCTAATGTTTGCAGAATCATACAAAAACATCTGAGATGTAACATTATTACATGTGCATTATCCAATGAAACTGAAACAGATAATCCATTTTTCAAATTCTATTTTTCCAATTCCAATTTAGAAGAACGATTAATTCAAGCATACAAAGAAGATAGGTGGATTTTTTATGAAGAGGGAAAGCCGCTCTCTTTTGAAAATTTGGATTATTACAAAAGAAGACGAATTACAGACAGACTAAATAATAATATAATTAAAGAGTATATGATTCGATTAGGGATTGACATAAATACAATTGATGCCCAAATAAAGGCAGGTATTGTATATGTCCGTAAAAAATGGTAATTCTTAGTGATAGTTTTTTTAACATAAAGCTCTAAAGCAGCCAAAGGAGAATAAGAGAGGTTGGAACGTAAACAGTTGGGAATGAGTAGATTTGCACAAAGTTGCCAAATCGGCATAAAGCAAGCGAGTGAGGAATATTGAAGTAGTTCAGTTACTAAATCGTGAGCCACAGTTACCTATGCAAAGCAGGTAACAATGCGGAAAGGCAACTTTGTGCATCAACGGATTTTATTGCGCTGATTCTCAATGTTTTGCGTATCAAGGAACGCTTACAAAATGATTATATTTGCACACTCAAAATGTAAGCGTTATGAAAATCGAAAAATTCAAGGTGTTGCTCTACCTAAAAAAGAGCGGAATGGACAAGAATGGAAAAGCTCCCATCATGGGACGCATCACGGTGAACAGGACTATGGCGCAGTTCTCCTGCAAGTTGTCTTGCACTCCATCGCTTTGGAATCCTCGTGCCAGCCGATTGGAGGGCAAGAGCAAGGAAGCCGTGGAGACCAACAAGGACATCGAGCAGTTGTTGCTTTCCATCCAAAAGGCTTTCGATGTGCTTGTGGAAAAGAGAACGAACTTCGAGGCTAAGGATGTCAAGGAGGCTTTGCAGGGCAGCGTCAAGACACAGACCACCCTTCTCTCCTTCGTGGACGAGCATATCAGTGAACTCAGTACCCATGAGGGCATCGATATGTCGAAGAGCAGTGTCTGGACTTACAGAAAGATTCGCAAGAATCTCGCAGAGTTCATCGGGGAGAAGTATAGGTTGACTGATTTGGCTTTCGGACAGCTGACCGAGCCTTTCATCAGTGACTTTCACCATTACCTGCTTGACGAGAAAGGCTTTTCATCAGGAACCATCACCATCTATGTGTCGCTCTTCAAGAAGATGTGCCGCATTGCCTTTGAGCGAGGCTTGTGCAAGAACCTGCTGTTCGCCCATTATCGGGTTGGCACTCCAAAGGTTACGACCCCCAAGGCTCTCAGCATGTCTGATTTCATAAAAATCCGTGATGTGGAACTGCCCGAAGACAAGCCGAGACTATCCGTTAGCCGTGACCTGTTTCTTTTCGCCTGCTATGCAGGAACAGCCTTCATAGACACCGTTTCCATCACGAAAGCCAATGTCAGGGTGTTGGAGGATGGCGACAAATGGCTCATCTATAACCGCAAGAAGACCGGAACACTTGCCAGGGTGAAACTCCTGCCCGAGGCGTTGGAGCTGATGGCGAAATACGAGGACGGGGCAAGAGATACCCTTTTCCCATTGCTGAGCACGAATCGTGTTCGTATCGATCTCATCACCATCTGCAAGTTGGCGGAAACGAGCAAGACCTATTCCTACCATTCGGGACGACACTCGTTCGCCAGCCTCATTACGCTGGAGGCAGGTGTGCCGATGTAGACCATCTGCAAGATGCTCGGTCACAAGGATGTGAAGATGACGCAGCGGTATGCGAGAGTGACCCAAAAGAAGCTGTTTGAGGACATGGACAAATTCATTGCTGCAACCGAGAAGGACTTCGTTCTCGCATTATGAACAAGGCTTTCAACTTTTCTTTTTACAGTTTCAACTACATTATTATATTATAAGGACAACAACTATGAGCAGAAGTACATTTTCAATTTTGCCTTACATCAACAGACAGAAGGTGAAGGCAGACGGAACAGCCAACATACTTTGCCGCATCACCGTTGACGGCAAAAGTGCAGCCATTTCCACAGGCATATCCTGTACCCCACAGGAGTGGAACGCCAAGAAGGGAGAGGTACGGAACGCAAGGGACAACGGACGATTGGCAGGTTTCCTTGCTGAGGTCAAGGATAAATACAACTCACTTCTTACCGCCAACGGCATCATCACCGTGGAAATGCTGAAGGCTGTGTTGAAGGACAAGGACACGACAGGAAGGTTCTTGCTGAACTTTGGTGATACCATCGTGGAATGGTATCGAACCTCAAAAGCCAGACAAACCTTTCTGCACAAGCGGACATGGCAGAAGAACCTGAGAGCCTTTGTCCATTCGTTGGATAAGGACGACATCGCCTTTGAGGACATAGACGAGAATTTCGGGGAGGAATACAAGCTATTCCTGAAACGAGACCAGGGACGTATCGACAGCTACGTGAACCATTGCCTTCTCTGGCTGAACATGTTGATGTACAAGGCAGTGGACAGGAGCATTATCCGCTTCAATCCCATAGCCAAGATAGGGTATGAGAAGAAGGCAGCCCCGAAGATGACCCATATCAGCAAGGCAGACTTCATCAAGATGCTCTCTACCCCGATGGCTGACGAGCGAACGGAGCTTGCACGCAGATGTTTCATTTTTGCCTCGCTCACCTCCTTATCCTATATAGATGTAAAGAAACTGTACCCTCACCATATCAGTGAGAACTCCGAGGGTAGGAAGTTCATCCGCAAGGAAAGAGAGAAGACAGGCGTGGAGTTCTTCGTGCCACTCCATCCGATAGCCGAGAAGATTCTTTCGCTCTACAATACCACGGACGACAGCAAGCCTGTTTTTCCACTGGGTGAGAAGAAAGACATCTATCTTGATGTGCATACCCTTGGAATGGTGCTTGGCATAAGTAATAAGTTGGGATTCCACGCCAGCCGCCATACATTCGGAGTCTTGATGCTCAACGAGGACATTCCCATCGGCAGCATAGCCAAGATGATGGGACACGCAGACATTACAAGCACACAGGTCTATGCGCAGGTGACGGAGCAGAAGATTTCAAATGACATGGATAAGCTTATTGCCAAGCGAGAAAGAAACAAAAATCCAATGGCATAGACCTGCCATAAAGCAACGTTCCTTGGAGGCTTTGCGCCTCCAGC